>Ga0114997_10002670_pt1 | contig 14297 bp, 9 predicted proteins | sample ArcticOcean_MG_C_2_FD_87045 | JGI IMG/M metagenome (GOLD analysis project Ga0114997, IMG submission 87045) | Marine microbial communities from western Arctic Ocean - ArcticOcean_MG_CB4_136 | ecosystem: Environmental > Aquatic > Marine > Oceanic | place: Arctic Ocean: Canada Basin | collected... | reverse complement strand
TGGGTTTAGAAGAAAGAGCATCCGTGGTTTAGTTTTAGCGTTCGTTTCGTGCACCGTGCGGCCGACGGCGTACGCGTTTTGGGTGTGCGTAGGAGCGCATACGATTTTCTTCGATCGGGAGGCGTTGTCGGCGAAGCGACGAGCGAGGTTTAGCGTAGATGCCTTTTGGGTTGGAAGTATCGTTTTATCGATAGAAGCGTGCGTGAACTATTATTATTACAACAAGAAGTGGACGTTCCCGGCGTGGAACTTTTTCGAGTTTAACGTCTTGAGAGAAGGCGCGAGTCAATATGGAACGCATTCCAACGCGTGGGTTTTCACGCAAGGTTTACCGGTTGTTTTGGGCGTTTTGTTTCCAGTCAGTCTTTACGAGTTGTTCCTCGCTTCGAATGCTCGCGGTAATTTAGAAGATACTATTAGTGCTGTTCTTCCTGATGGGGGTAAAATCATCAAAGATAACGATGGAACCAACGCGAAAAGAAAACGTTTGCCGACGCCCGCGGTGGCGAAAGTTGCTTTTTTGGCAACCGTTTTCATCGTTTCCATTCCAAAGCACAAAGAGTTTCGCTTTTTATACCCGTTGATGCCAGTGTCTATTGCGGTGTCTGCGAAGTCGTGGGCGTGGTTGGAGAGCGAGCCGCCAGATAAGAAATCATCGAAGAACAACTCTAAAAATACTACGTTTCTCCTGGCTCGGTGGCTCGTGCGCCTCGGTCTCGCGGCGCAAATTCCGCTCGCGATGTATCTCTCTTTGATACATCAAAGAGGCATGGAAACCATCGTCAACAAATACGTATCCAAACTAACCGTGGAAGACGACGTGTTCGACGGTGGCGTGCACTTCTGGACCCCGTGTCACGAACACCCGTTCTACGCGAGCGTCCACAAAAATTTGACGATGCGCTATTTGGAATGCGATCCTCCAAACGCGTCGTCGGTTTCGTCGCATTTGTCCTCGGGCAATTGGCGAGCGTTCGAAAAGAACCCCTCGGCATTCGTAGAGCGTAAATACGGGAAAAGCAGCGGATTGAAATGCGACGACGACGTAAACGACGACGCCGATGAAGATGCTAAAACGAGCGATGAAGATGCTAATAATCTCCTCCCGAGCCACGTCGTCGTCTTCCAGCGCGAGCGCGACATCCTCTGGAACTGGTTCCAATCCTTCCAGTTTGAAGAGATCGCGAACGAGTTCCACGCGCACTTGAGCGTCGATCGCCCGGGTCAAGAAAGAGCTCACTTCTTCGCTCGAAGAAAAAAGACAAGCAGGAATACGGGTGGCGGCGGTCAGCGCTCCTGCGCTTCTTCAAATCAATAGGAATTGTTGTTCTTTCGGCGGCGTCGAAAGTTGTTTAACGCGTCGTAAAAGTCATCATCATTTGTTCTCGCATTTGGCAGTCCGTTTGAATGCTGCTGCGTGTTTGTAATTGTAGAGTAATCATCGTTCGAGTCTCGGAAGTTGCCTCAACACGGCGAAAGGATTTGTGTTGTTCACATTAGTAGTATTACCACCACCACCCAAAACTGTCGTCGTCGGTTTCCCTTCCCGTTTCGCCTCCTCTGTTTCTTTGGCTTCCTCCTCTCTTCTTTTCCTCGTTCGATTCGTTTCCCATAACACGCTCGTGGTCTTTGTCTTCTTCCTCGTCTTCTTCTTCTTCCCGTTCGTCTCGTTGATTTCCAATCCGTTCTTCTCCCGCGCTTTGTCCTCGTCTTCTTCGTCTTCGTCTTCGTCTTCTTTCCATCGCATCCTCTCCTCGTGCATCCGTTTCATCTTTTTCTTCCTTCGTTTCAGCCACTTCATGCCTTGAGCGTGCGGGTTCGTGTTGTTGCCACCACCCATGTTAGTATTATTAGTATTCTCTCAACGCATCAAACAAAAGTCGTCTCTACCATAGTAGTGGTGTTTTTTGTCTTTTTTTTGTCTTTTTTTTTTTTTTGGTTTTTTTTTTTTCTTCTCTTTTTTTTTTTTTTTTTTTTTTTTTTTTTTTTTTGCTTTTTTCTCTGTCCGCTCCTTTTTCTTTCTTTCTTTCTGTTGTTTTGCTTGAGCTCTTCAGAACTTCTGCCGCCACAACACAACTGTTGTGAAGCGCTTTAAAAAAACGCTTTGTTTCTTCAGCGCGCATTTAAACGCACTATTATGTGTGAGAAATGATCCCCGATGAGATGATGGCGAATACTACTATGAGTAGTATGAGTAACGGTAACGGCTTTGACGGCGTGAAAGATGATGATTTGGATAAAGCGAAGTACAAGAAAGCGTTGCTGAAAAAGCTTCGATGGCAAATCGTCGCTTCGCGCGAGAAGAAACTTAATACCATTACTACTGCTAATGAAGTCGTCGTCGAGAACGAAGCGAACGAAGACGTGGTGGAGAAAACGTTATTCAATTTGCAAAAGCGTCTGGGAATCTCGAGAGATTCAGAGGAAGTGAAGGAGTGTTTTCGCGTCGCGGTCGATTTGGATGTCTCGTCGAAGAAGAAGAAGAAGAAGGAGAAGAGTAAACGAGGAGGAGGACAACTCGAAGAAGATGTAACGCCTTTGAGTAAGAAGCAAAAGAAGAAGAAGGATTTTATCGTCGACGACGGGAAGGCGACGCAGACGTTTCATCGGTTGGCTTTAAGTACGTCGGCGAAAGATGAAACGAACGACGAGATGATGAAACATGAAGCGGAACGGTGCGTTCGAGAGGTACTTCAAGCCGTGAATAGATTCGATAGTTTTCGAACGTGTTCTGCGCAGTGGTCGCTGGCGACGATGTGCGCGAACATGGTAAAAAAGAGGAAAAATGTTTTCGTCTTTGATGATAATAACGGTTTTCGAGAGCAGTCGATGCTATTGCGAGAAAACTTAGCGAGACGGTTTAAGGAGTTGGCGGAGAAAGCGGACGCGAGAGCGTGCGCGACAAACTTATGGTTTTTAGCACAAACGAGCGGAACGATGAGTGGCGAAAAGAGCGAATCTTTTTCGGCGTCCATCAAAGCCGCGATTAAAGGTTTGCGCGCGTGCGAAGAGGATAAAATTTCGAGTCAAGACGGCGCGAACGCGTTGTGGGGGATTGCCAAACTGCGCGTGAAATCGTCGCTGAAAAGCGAAGAGATTGAATCGGTGGTGGCAAAGTTAGCCGAAAGAGTAGTAGTAGTAGCAGCAGCAGCAGCAGAAATGAGTGGTAGTACGAATAGTAAAAGCAATAATAATAAAGAGGTTTCATCCGCGATGTGGGCGTTGGCGACGATGCACGTGGACGGCATCATTTTGTCCGGCGGGTCATCATCGTCGGCAAAATCTTCAAAATCATCCGATGGGTTGGATGCGACAATTTTGCGCGTCGCGAAAGTCGTTAAAAAGGCGTTTCAGAAAGAATCAAAGAACAACGAAAGAACGACGACGAGTTGGAGCGAATCGAGAGTCGTCGCGAATTGCGTGTGGAGTTGCGCGAAGCTCTTCGCGAATGCTCTTCTCACGAAGGATACCAGAAAAGTCTTGCGAGAAACGATTGAGATTGCGCTCGAAAATGAAAATTTATGGCAAAATTTAGAGCCGAGAGCTTTTGCGACGCTTTTGAGCGCAGCGACGACAATTCACGCGTCTTCGTCTTCGTCCTCATCCTCATCGTTGCGACGACGCCTCCTCTTAAAGCGCGCGTTGGATTGTTTCGAAGATACCTCGACACACGGTCGGGACGTCACGCCGGCGGACGTGTGCGATTTGTGCGAATTCATAGAAGCATTTAGCACGACGACGACGACGAAAAAAAAAAGTAGTGAAGATAGTAAACTACTCGAAGAGGCAGACTTCGAAGACCGCGTGATGAAAATCGTGACGGATATTTCAAAAATGTGCGATTGGCGCGCGAGTGGAAGATTGCTCTCGAGTGCGGAAGCGCTAAATGTCGACGCGCGAGCAAAGAAACGCTTGCTTTCATCTGGTGTCGAAGCGATTAAAATCATGGAGCTCGATCGGTTCAACGTGGACGAGGCGACCGCGGAGACGTTGTCGAGACACATCGAAGAGCAGTTGAAATCGAAATCGACAAAACAACGGCGCGTATTGATTGCCAACTGCGAGAGCAGAAGCGAAGGCAAATTGCGCCAGACGGTGGAGAAATTCGGTCACAGATTTGAAACGTGGCAAAGATTCTCGTGCAACGACGATACGGAGAATGAGAAAAAAGCCTCGAGAAACGCCACGATGCGCACCAACGCGCGTCCCTGGCCGACGGTGAGCGAGAGAAAGTGCGACTACGCGTTCGTGAGAGCGTGTGCGGATAAGGAGGCGCTTCTTTTCCTCATGACTGCGGTCGCCACGCGAGTGAAAGTGGGCGGCGAAGTCTTCGTTTCCGGGTCGCGAAGTGAAGGGTTTTTGAACGCCTTTGACGCTTTCAACAAGGTACGTTATTTATTTATTTTTGTTGCTAAACTCGTTTTGTCTTCTTTCGTCGTCGTCGTACTTTTTTCGTCGCATCTCGTCTCGGCGTCTAGCATATACCGCCGCGACTCGTGTTTTTGCTTTGACGTTGGAATCGAGTCTTTCTTCTTTTGAAGAAGAAGGATTCTTCCGATTGAAAAATAGAACACCAAAATGTCGCGGTTCGGCCTACAACAGACGCTACATTTGGACGCGAGATTGAGATCGTCGCGCTTAAGGGCACATCCAGCCTGCGTCGTTGTCGTCTCGCGTTCATCCGTCCATTAATGAGCCTCGTTCGTAGCCGTCATCTGCGTTCGAGTTCGAAGCGGCGGATACATCCACCTCTTCTCTCCTTTCGTCTGATGACATTTTTCGTTCCGCCGGGGTTCGTATTAACACTTCTTCTCCTTCTTGGAAAATCTGAAAAAATATAAACAGGATTTGTACGAACATCCTCGACGCGTTCCTGGACACGCGACCATAAAACACTCGCTCGATTCCGAGGAAGCTAAAAAGAGCGAAAACGACTTCGCGTTTGCGTTCACCGCCAAAGTTCTCTCCAACGGCGACGAGAAAAACGCCTCTCTCGAGTCGTTCAAAAAAGTCGACTCGAACGTGAAACTTTTTTTCGGCGGTGGTGGTGGTTCGAGTGTTGTTGAAGCGAAGGAATGGACGACGTACCCTGGATTTTTTGCCAAAGGTGGACTGGACATCATGACTTCGTTCCTTTTGGATTCGATTCTTGAAGAAGATCCCGAAAAGTCCTCCCCATTCTCCTCTCCGAGATTAAAGAAGGGTATTTGTAGCGACAAGACAAAACGCGTCATGGACTTTTGTTGCGGCTCTGGCGTCATCGGGTACGCGTTACGCAACGCTCTCGAAAAAGAAAAGACGAAGAAGAAGACGAAGGAGAAAGTCAAACTCACCATGCTCGACGCCGACGCCGTCGCTCTCGAAGCCGCCAAACAAAATTTCTCTTCTCTCGTCGGAAACGCCGACGGAAACGACGACGAGAACAACATCGAGTACCTCCTCTCCGACGGCTTCCCTCAAAAAACCACCAAACCATCGTTCGAACTCATTCTCACGAACCCACCGGTGCATTACAACGCCAAACCTGATTTCCGCGTTTTGGGTCACATGCTACACCAGCTCCCGAACGTTTTGAAGAAAGAAAAGAAAGGAGGCGCGTGTTTTTGCGTCTGCCAGCGCTACGTGCCGCTCGAAAGTGTCGCTCAATATTACAACAACAAAACCAAGACAAAAACCATAATAGACTTAAAAATTCACGCGAAAAACGACCGGTTTTGCGTTTGGAAGATTGTCTGCAAAGCAAAGTCTGACTGATGAAGAAAAGACCAACACGACAACATTAAAGCAGAAAGCTTTTTAGTTCGTAGTAGTATGTGGGGAGGAAAGGAAAAGAGAGAATTTTGAAGACTTTTTTGATTGAATTTAATTGTGTATTTTTTTCCCTTTTTTCCCTTTTTTCCTTTCAACTGGTTTTGGGGATCACATTCGTCACACGTTTACGTCTCATTGTTTCGTCGTTTACGTCATTATTAGGGGAGGTTTAACTCTCTCTCTCTCTCTGATATCTCATCGTCTCGCGCAGAATCTCTTTAATCTGTTTGTATTCTCTCTCTCGCGGGGCCTTCTTCGCGTTTTAGGAGGAGGAATACTAACTCAGAGCAGAAAAAACTCTTCTGAATTCCACAACAACCCGCGGGGAAATGTCTTCCTCTTCTTTGAATTCATCTTCTTCGTCCGGGGGTGGTGTGATGGAGAATCGACGAAAAGCGAATAATAAGGTGAATAAGACGACAACATCCGATGACATTCGCGAATCCATATTCTTCGACGAATCCCTCCAGTTCCTCTCGTTCAACCAAGACGGAGGCTGTTTTGCGGTCGGGACCGATTCCGGGTTCCGAATCTTCAACTCGGACCCGTTCAAAGAGACGTTTAGGCGAGATTTCGACGGCGGCGGCGTTGGGATCGTGGAGATGCTGTTTCGGTGCAACATACTCGCGCTCGTTGGAGGTGGCGCGGTGCCGAAATATTCTCCGAATAAAGTGATGATTTGGGACGATCATCAGGCGCGGTGTATCGGCGAGTTGAGCTTTCGGGTTCCCGTGAGAGCGGTGAAGTTGAGGAGGGACAAGATTGTGGTGGTTTTGGAGCATAAGATTTACGTGTATAATTTCTCGGATTTGAAGATTGTGCATCAGACGGACACGTGGGGGAACCCGCACGGGATTTGTAGTTTAAGTCCGACGCAAGAAAGCTGCGTCATGGCCTGTCCTGGGTTGATTCGAGGTCAAGTGCGAGTGGAATTGTACGAACCGCAAAACGTGACCAAGTTTATTCAAGCGCACGATTCACCGTTGAGGTGCGTGGTGTTGAGTTTAGACGGGAGTTTAGTCGCCACGGCGAGCGAGAAAGGGACGCTAGTTCGAGTGTTTGATTGCCAGAGCGGGTGTTTGTTGCACGAGTTTCGCAGAGGGACCGATCGGGCGACGATTTACTCGTTGGCGTTTAGTAAAGAAAAAGAGTGGTTGGTGTGCACGAGCGATAAAGGGACGGTGCATTTGTATAGGATACCGGAAGGAAGCATCATGGGTGGTGGTGGTGGTGGTACATCGGCGACAGGAGAGATGACACATAGTAATAGTAGCAATAACATAGCAGCACGGGATCATCACCATCACTACCACGCGAACAGTGGAAACAACACGCCGACGCATAACAACAACGGCCATCGAGCGCCGCCGCAAAGTCCGATGACGCCGAAATCGCCGTCATCGATGTTGCAGTCGGTCATTTCCATGGGCGTCGCCGCGAACGTTTTACCAAAATATTTACAAGCGGAACGATCGTTCGCGCAGTTTCGCATGAACACCGGCGGAGGAGGGGTCACTCCTGCTGGAAACTACCACGGAGAGAGCGATCATCATCAAACGAGCGAGTTCCCGGAGCATTCGTTTGGATCTTGCAAAGCCTCGTTTTCGACGTCGAAAGACAATCGAATAGTCGTTATTTGTGCGGACGGGAATTACTACAATTTGGAATTTGACCCGGTGAAAGGCGGGAGCATGTCCTCCGTGGATTACGGAAAGTTCGGATAGTAAAAATATTATTGTTTTATGGGGGGCCGCGCGTGAGTTGAAAAATGCCCGAGAAGGACATTTGATCCATTGCATGGTATCTCTACTTTTTTAAACATTGCGGTGCGCTCGCCCTTCTACTACTACTCGATGCTATCCTCCTAAACTACTACTACTACTACTACTACTACTACTCGTGCTATTACTCTTCTCATCAACGCAAGATTCTCTAATTTTTTTACTACGTTCTCTTCCATGCTTTTTGTCACGTATGGATTCTTTCTTCATCATCTTGAATCAAAGTTGTTCGAGCGGTCAATTGGTTGATAGACGATTTCTTCGTACGTCAAATGTTCTCTGTTTTCTCGTATGCTCTTCTCAATCCACGGCTCGGCTTCGTTCGTCCACAACCACGCGAAAGTGGCGACGAACAAAGCAAAGAAGAGAATACCGACGACGCAGACTAAAACTTTCTGATTCGTTCGTTTCTTCCTCGCGGTGATATTTTGGCGCGCGGCAAACGTAAATTTTCTTTGCGGCGGCTTCGTGTTTATCGTCGCGCCGTTCTCAATATCCCCTCTCATCAAATCGTGATTACTCTCTGTCGTGGTACCGGACGACAAAACTCTCAACATCTCCAACTTCTCCTCCACTTCTCTCAACAACCCGTCCGTCTCCTCCGCTCTCGTCACGAACAGCTTCTTCAGCGGCGACGCCGCCGTCTTCTGCGGCGTCGTCTTCGTCGCGAACAACTTCCCGTTTTCGCCGTCCTCCAGCTGTTTCACCATGTGCATCTCTTTCTTCTTCCATAACTTTAAGCACTTTTGAAACGCCGATACGTTCGACGCGTAGTTGTGCACTTCCGCGTGCAGAAGTCTTAAAGATGTTGTTGTCCTCGACGAGGACGAAGAAGAACTCCTCGTCCTCATGGCAAGAATCTCTCTCTTCAGCAAATCGAACAAATTCTCCATCAATCTCTTGCACTCTTTCCGTCGCGCCAATCTCTCGATGTTTCTCTTTACCGAATCATTTTCATCTCGAACGGCCGTTTCCAACTGCGAGACCGTCATCGCGAAGGTGAAGTTTTCGTCTCGAATTTGATGATGTTTTTCATCATCATCATCATCATTCACATCATCATTAACAAAATCATTTTTAACATCATCATCAGGTGTTGAAATTGTTTCTGTTAAATCCTCCGCCCACGAGACGCCTCGCCTCATCTCCTTTTCTTATTGTTATTAGAACTAATTATATGGAGAGAGTTTTTGTGATGTTTTTTTCTCTTCTCTGGCAAAAGAACGAAACGCTCGCTTTTTACTTTCAGAAAAAAAAAAGATACCACACATCACACATGCGCGTTGTTTTTTAAAGAAGAAGAAGAAGAAGACGCTTTGTTGTTTGCGAGCATTCAGAAGAAGAGGAGCAGAAATGTCTTCTTTTGGTGCCGCGACTGCTGCTGCGACTCTGAAAAGAGTGGGAGTAAGGACGCGAGGGCAGAAAAGACGGAGAGGGGAGAGAGATTCTTTTTTGTTGTGGGATTTGATCGTGAAAAACGACGATATTTGTTTCACACATATTCTTCCGAGATTGAATGCGACCGATCTCAAGTTCTTGTACGGGGTGAATAAAGAGACGAGAGCGTTGGTGAAGAGATCAACTCGCGCGGAAGATTTGGAAAAGGGGTTTAAAGTTGAAGAGATGTCGTCGATATCGACTTTGGAGTTTGTGTGGGAGAATAAATCGTTGTGGTCGAGTTGGTGGAACCAAACATGGTTCTGCTGGAAAGTTGCTCGAACGAATAAACTCGAGTTGCTCAAGTAGGCGAGAGAGGAGAAAAAGTGTAAGTGGGATGAAAAGACGATTAATACGGCCGCACGTCAAGGTAATCTGGAAATGGTAAAGTATTGCGTTGCAAATAAGTTTAGAGTTTATAAGTTTCCTATCGATTGGAGAACGTGTGCAAATGCTGCCAAAAACGGTCATCTCGAGGTACTCAAATACTTACGCGAAGAAGCCAAAGCGCCTTGGGATTCTGATACTGCCGCTTGCGCGGCTGTAAAGGGTCATCTTCATATACTCGAATATCTCGTTGAGCGTAAGTATGATCAATTCAACACATATGCGTGTGAAAATGCAGCCGCGTTCGGCCACTTAGACTGTTTGAAGTACTTGCGCGAAACCGCCAAAGCGCCTTGGGACTATCGGGCTGTTCGAGGAGCGCAACGGGCCGTACGCTACGCGCAAGTGAACAAACAAACCGAAAGCGCAATAAAGCGCTACGCGCAAGTGAACAAACAAACCGAATGTTTACAATACCTCCTCGACAATAACTGTCCTCTCCCACCCGGTTGGCGATACGAAGATGGAACGTTACGCACGTCGGATAATCGTATATTCGATTATCTCGAAGATGGAGAGGTATACGAATTTGTGTAGCATTTAGGGTTAGTCTTTTGGATGACGTGTCTCCAGCGCTTATTTTGTCTTCACTTGAACGCGCGCGATACATACACACACAGTACATATAAACACAAAACGAAAATGTTTGCGAGCACGCTAAACTCCTCTCGCGCTTTGTCGTCGTTCTCGACCTCTTCCTCTACTTCTTCTTCTTTAAAAAGATCATCCAATACTACTCAAATCCGATTAAAATCACCGAAAATGATTAAAGCGATGGGCGTCGTCGACGACATGATGCAAGCGATCGAACAGAACAAAAAAGACGTCTCGCGACGCGAACGCATGAAATACGCGTCACCACCAGGCGTCCCACCACCGCAAATCGTCCCAGTCATCGAACCCGGGAAGTTTGGATTCGTGGATAACGCGGAAACGATGAACTCCAGAGCATCGATGATTGGATGGTGGAGTCTGTTGTTGGTTGAACTCGTGGCTGGGAAAGGCTTGTTGGAACTCTTCGGGTTTACCGTCGGAAAAGGGATTAACTTTACTTTTTAATAATATTAAGAATACTAATAACTTTACGCATCATGAAATCATCATTATCGTCATCATTCAGAGGAGGAAAAGGAAAAGGAGGAGGAAAAGAAACGAAGTACGTGGTGATGCGTATTTTGTGAAATGATTAGTAGTGTTTTAGTCTTCTGTGTTGTGATGGATAAAACGCTGTCGCTAACACGCGATGCGCGGAAAATGAAATGTAGGCGTCCTCTTCTCTCTCTCTCTCTCTCTCTCTCTATATATATATATATCTCGGTCCGAGAGGCTCACTTTGTTGCTGTCTGTAATTCTCACAGCTTCGTGTCTCTTTCTTTTCTTGTTGTGTAATATGCGCTCTGTTATTTCTCTCTCGTCGACTCTAAAATAGAACAATACTGTAGCCCGTAGTCTCTCTTTCTTCCCTTCATAAACTCTTTCTTATCTCTCTTTCTTTCCTTTACTAAAAAAGTTTAATAAGAAGGGTGGTGGTAATATTCACCGCTCGCACGTCTCCCGGCGGCGGACGAGGAACGTTCCTCTCTCTTTGATTCCGCGAAACCTTTCGCCAATCGCATTTTGACCAACGTCTTTACCGCGACCACTTTTTCTGTCGTTCCAGAAACCGTCAAGAGCATGGATTTGTTCTTCACCTGCTCTTCACCGATTGGTCTTTGCGTGACTTTACACTTGGTCTCCTCGGCGGCGTGTTCGATGATACCTTTCGCGCGTCTTTTAGAAGCCGAGTCGAGCGCGTTTTTGATCTCAAAGACGCAAAAAGTTCTCGTGACGATGCCCGGCGCGATGCGCGACTCAGGTTCTGTATCGTCTAAACCTTCAAAGTTGGAGATGTTGAACAAACCACACACGTCGCTCGAGTCTGGGAACTGTTCCGCGTACGCTCCTCCGTGAGCGTGTACCATCGGCGCTTGGGAGGAGGAATACATCGCAGGACTTTGCGGGCTGTCCGAAGACGATATATCCGAACTTCCCGGCGAGACTTTTTGCGCGTAATAACTACCGACATCTGGACTGGTCGCGTCGAAATAGGTTGGCGAAATCGGCGGTTTCTGTTTTTGTTGGTGTTGTTGTTGTTGTTGCTGCTGCTGCTGCTGCTGCGTCGTCGTCGTCGTCGTCGTCTCCACGGAGGTTAAAATACCGCCTTCGTTGACGATGCCGGAAGCCGCGCGTCTGATAGCTTCAGAGCTCGCGCGGTCGGAGTGCACCTTCGTGCCTCCGGGTAACTCGTGCGCGCGGACCGGCGGATCCAATCGTAATTGTGTCGTGATCATAGCCAACGCCGAAGCGACGTTTTCCATCGACTCGGCGCTTATTTGTAAAACCTCGTCGTTTCGTTTCGCGCATCTGGGCGTTTCCGAAGACGGTAAAACGCGAACATGCGATCCAGATCCTACGCGGATGCGTTCGATGACGTTTCCGAATCTGCCAATAACGTTGCGGATTTGCGAGGACGGTAAGAGTAAACGTATGTCAATGTGTCCGTTGTTTTCCTCGGCGGCGCCGATAGTGGTGTTTCTTTCCGCGTCTAATACGATCGTTTCGACTATTCTCAAAAGAGCGATTTGCGACGGCGCCCACACCGTCGGGTCGTCCACGTCTTGCGCTTCGATCGCAATGACTCTCTCGGCAATCGTGCTATCCACCGGCGGTTCGACTTTAATCTTCGCCCCAGAGTCTCGCTGAAGCTGCTTTACTTTTTCACCGTTCTTCCCAATCACCGATCCGGCTCGAGCGTTTGGGCAAAGAAGGCGATACAGAAGCGTTCGAATCGCACCGTGGTTTTCCGGCATTCTGTACGGTTGCGAAAAAGGAAGCGTCTGCGATTGGTGCGTCGACTGTTGTTGTTGCACGCGTTGTTCCAACTGTGCTTTTAAATGTGGATCGTCCGTCGCGTTGTGATGCGTCGGCGCGTACGAACGTCGCTGCTCTCCTTGCGGTTCGTCCACGAAATCGTACGAAATCTGCTCTCTTCCCTCGGAAGCAGAGTTTCTTCTTCTAATCTGAGCCCAAACTGGTGGAAGTATGGGCGAATCGAGCGAGTCATCTCCGATTGCGGCGGACATCAAATCGCGCGGTAAGTTCACGTCGTTTTCGTCGATATCTTGATTGTTGTTGTTGTTGTTGTTGTTGTTCTTCATCGTCGTCGTCGTTTCGTCTTCATTATTCGAAACGCGCACCGAGAGTCGTCGCACTTTCTCGTTCATCGAAGCTTCTTCCGATTTTAAATCGTCTTCTTCTGTCCTCGTCTGTCGAATCTCGCCTTCTTCGTACGTTTTTCCTTCTCCTTCTCCTTTGTTGTTGTTGTTCGTGGTATTATTATTCTCGTTCTTCGTATCGTCCGCACTCTCCTCCTCGTCCTCGTCGTTCTCCAACGAGGGAAAGTATCGACTGTCTCCAATTTTCTTGGAATTTACGACAACTCTCCCTCCTTCCTCACTCGACGACGAGTCGTTGTTTTCGTTCTTCGACATCTGCCCACCGCCACCGATCAACGCGCTCTCCAACTCGTGCGGCACCGACGATCGTCGTAAACTCGTCATCTCCTCTTTCTCTTCCTCCTCTGTTTTTCCAAAACCTTCTTTTTTTGCCTCCTGATCTTTTTCCTCCTGATCCGAAAAAGATGCGCCTCCCATATTCGTCTCTCTTTTGCTCGTTAAGTTCCCGATCGTGATTGGTTATCTTCTATTATTATATACAGATGTGTTTGCGTGTTTTTGAATACTTTTCGGTGAAGTGTGTCGCGCAAAGATATATAGTATTTAAGTGGAGAGATTGAGAATTGAATTTAAAGAAGCACACATGTCACACATGCACAGTTCGAGTATTTTTTATTTTTTCGTCGTTCGGATCGAGAGAACAAAAACAAAACAAAACAAAACAAAACAAACAAAAAGAGAGAGAGAAATGCCAGCTGGCTGTAAAGGAGAAGAAAGATCAAAATTTGAACAACTCGTCGTACCACCACAGGAGACAGATATTAACGTTAGCTCTCCGATGATGATTGAGAGATGATGATTTAGTTCGGAAAACGCCACTTTTAACGCACACCCGTGTTCCCAAACACATTTCACTTACACACATATAATATGTCCGCATTTGCTCAACAACAATCCATCGCGTTCCGCGCGAACGTCGTCGCGAAATCTGTTTCGTCCAAGAAACAATCGAAGAAAATTCAACGCAGTTTACGCGTCGAGGCCGCGAAGAAATCGGTCGGGGATTTAAGCAAAAGTGACTTGGAAGGTACGTTTAACGCGCGCTGTTGTGTTCGTTTTTCATCTCTCTTCTTGTATTTTTGCATGGAGAAATGCGATGCGCGTTTGATTTTACATCTTTTCTCGTTCGCACCACGTCGCGGAGGGTGTGTATTCTTTTATTTAAACGCGCGCACATTTGCCCGCATTAATCATCATCGTCTGTTATGGGGGGGAGGTCATATCCGAAATGACATGATGATATATATCCGAGTTTAAGATTCTTCTCTCGAGTCGTGTTCACGCGTCGTCGTGTGAACAACAATAATACTGTTATCGTAGTATTCGGTGATGATAATGATTAATGCGGTACAAAAAGCATCACGAGAGCGGCGGAAAGAAACGCGCGATGGATGTGTTTTTATTGATTTTGGATCAGAGATGAGGTGGCAAATGATATCTTTGAGAGGAAGGAAAAGGACCACCTGGAACGACAATAATAATTATTTTGTACTGACGCGATGAATTTTCTTCTTCTTCTTCTAAAAACAATAATAATAACAGGTAAGACTGTCCTCGTCAGATGCGATTTCAACGTCCCGCTCGACGGCGACATGAACATCACCGA
>Ga0114997_10002669_pt1 | contig 14297 bp, 10 predicted proteins | sample ArcticOcean_MG_C_2_FD_87045 | JGI IMG/M metagenome (GOLD analysis project Ga0114997, IMG submission 87045) | Marine microbial communities from western Arctic Ocean - ArcticOcean_MG_CB4_136 | ecosystem: Environmental > Aquatic > Marine > Oceanic | place: Arctic Ocean: Canada Basin | collected... | reverse complement strand
GGATTTCGAGGGAAAGTGTACAATTTAACGCCGTATATTCACTTCCACCCGGGCGGGGCGAAGATTTTATTGCAAGCGTTTGGGACCGACTGCACCGCGTTGTTCGATAAGTTTCATAAATACGTAAACGGAGAGTTCATGATGAGGGAATGTCAAGTCGGCGTGATGCCGGGATTTGTACATCAGGACGAGGACGAGGAGGACGAGGAGGACTTTTAGAGGAGATAGTCAAAATGGAAGAAGATGTAGTAGGTACCAGTACCATGGTACTACGTAGCATAGATTTATTAGCTCGCGAACGGTGTATGTTTTTTAAAGCAGTACACATTAGTACATGAGATAGAAAATTAAGGAAGCAGTAGTATACGCGTGTAGGTTTAGGATGTTTAGGTATTAGGATTGTAAACGAAGAAGGTGATTTCTTTTTTCCTCTCTCATCAAACTTTACTCGTACTCTTCTTCTACGCGGTTTTAAACTACTACCATTTTAAAGGTAGGTGATGACAATTATTTTACACTATATATATAAACTTTCTTCTACCAAAACCCGGGTCGCGAGCCTTTTGGCACGTATTTCTCGTCGTGAATTTCTTTTGTATACTCTTCTATCCGCGGTAAATCACTCTTGTCTTCTTTCTCGCCTGCGATGTAGGCAAAGGCCAACAGAATATTCTTTTCTCCCTGTTCAACTGGAATTTTCTCATCGTTTTCGTCGGTCAATAACTCCACCTCAATCACGCTTCTTTTGTACAAACCCGACGCTATGTTTTCTAAAATGTCTAACTCTGCTAATTTTTCTTCGTTTACGGTGTATACTTCACCTCTCACGGCCGTGTTCGAGGAAGACACGTCTCCTTCTTCGTTTTGAATGAGATACGGAAATCCATAACTTGAAAGCAAAAGAGAAAACTTGAATGCTTTTGACGTCTCTCCGACGCCGATGAACTTGCCGCTATTTACGCCTTCTGCAAGTATTTTGTGATTGAACATCTCTCGTTTGAGCGTGCCGTAGACGAATACGTTGGAATGTGCCGTGTTCGGGATGGACATAATTTTATTCCTCGAAAGAGGGCGGAACTTCTTTTTGTGGAGCTTAGGTGCTCATACTTTTACTTTTACAAGAATCTTCTAAACAATCCGACAGACTCGCAGCTACTGCCCTTAAAACCGGTATAGTTGTTGGTTTCACTTCCAGTGTTGTAACTACTGTTGGTGTTGTCATCATTTAAGTTGCTCTCGCTTCTACACGAACTCCCCATCTCGCTACTAAACTCCAACTCCTCTTCCTCCAGCGTCCACCCTCGGACTCGCATTGGCCAACTGTAATTCGTATTCGTGCCACCATATAGAGGCGGCAATATCTCCGGACGACAAAAAAGGGGGTCCTTAAGTAAATCTTCCGGATCTTGCGACAATATGAGAAAGTGCCTCGCCATCGGGCCTGGAAAAGCATACGGCTTCACCGCCCTAAATAAAAACTTCATGAAATACAGTGGTCTCAGTAAGCAAATCTTATGGACTTTGCATGGCAAGAAGCGGCTAGACATCAAAAGGTTCGATCGCGTAATCCGTAACGAAAAGTTTTCAAGCGATAACCCACCCATATCGCAAACATCTATGAACCCATTCTTTTGCGTCATCGGATAGTTCTTTAGCGTCCTCATGGTAACGTAATGACACATTTTTATAATCTGCAACGCGTCCGAATTGAGCCCAGTTCTTATCTGGTTATACTGCATAACGCGCATGCATCTACCTTTAGCGTCGCAGTTCTCAAAAACATGTACTATCCCAGACTCTACCATTTCTCGTAGCTCCGAATCATTCGTCAAACTCTGCTTGAACGATAATGCGCCGAATATTTCCACGTAAAACTCAAAATAATTCTGCATTCGAGGTATCGCCGTCTTCATGTCGCAATCCGTAGCTCTCAACAGAGATGTTATCACCAACTCCACTAACTCTGGATTCTGCCTTCGTTCCTCTTCAAACGTTCGCAAGCAAAAATCGAATCTTTTCTGGCCAATTTCTGATTCGAACAAAACTACGTTTCCCTTCGCAGCTCTCTCTTGAAGCGCCTCTTCGGAGTTTTGTTCCGAGAACGAGTGATCCGGTCTGATGAATTTCCAAGAGAACGCAGGAATGGAGAACGGAGCCCTTGGATCCCATCGGTTATCGAACTCTAACGATTTTCGTAGCATCATCTTTTATCACACGCGTTTGTTTCTTCTTCTGATTATTAAACTCTCTTTGTTTTTTACCGTACTTTCTTTCTAATTCGATAATTCCATTAGAATTGATGTAATACTAAGCGTGGAATAACGGCGACTCTTATTGTGTGTCGTCCTTTTACTGCGCATAATTTTGATAGTAATCGATCGATTTATTATATGTACGTGTCTGTCTGTCTGTCTGTTTGATTTCCAAGTGAGCCGTGTAATAACGCACAAAAATCTGACGAGGACGGGACGGACGGTGAATCAAGGAAGGGAAGGAACTGGATTTTTTGCACGCAAGGAGGAAAATCTAAACCAACAATTAATTGTATTTTGTTTGGGAGGATGCGATTTTGGAACGAGCGCCAGGAGCTCGAAAGATCATGGTGCAGATTCCAAGTAGTATTTATATCATACACTACTTCACGCGCTATTTCTACTCTCTAATTCTTCATCATAGCTTCGCGATACGGCGGGGCTATTGGAGGCATGACGGGCTCGCTAAACTCGTATCTGCCGTCCTTCGATTCTTCGTTGAGCGAATACGATTGGTCGGCATCGTAACCGCTCAAATCTCCGCAGGCGACGAACGGAACCGCTATTGTTCGTTCGAAATCGTCCGGTAATCTCTCTTTGCCGTCTTGTGTGAGCCCCCATCTAAACTTCTTTTCTAAAACGTCTCTTAAATCGTTCGGTTGGAAATTTTTCGGAGGCGAATAGTTCTCGCACACCACGAACGCTTCTATGCTTGAATTCCGACTCGATTTCGGTTTCGCGCACGTCACCTTCGGAAAGAAGCACTTCAACTGATTATACAGCAACCCGATATCTTTCCCGCGGAATATTTTCGCCACGTATGTCCCTCCTTCCTTTAACACGTGCGCGCAAACTTTCAAACCGGCTAAAATTAACTGCGCTTGCATGAACTCGTCTAAATCGTGCAATCCAGTCACGTCTGGCGCGCCATCGCCGACGATTAAATCTGCTTTCTCACCTTCAAATTCAGATATTATTTGTCTCATGCAATCGACGTTGGTAATGTCCCCTTGAATGCAGACGACACCTTCGATGGGCGCCATGGGTTGTAAATCAACCGCAACGACTTTCGGCGGCTTCGTAGTATTCACTTCTTCTTCTCTCTTTTCTACGTTCAACGTGGGTAAATACAATTTCCTGCTCAACACTTGCGACCAGCTCCCAGGCGCGGCGCACAAGTCCACCACGTTCCTCACGTTCTCTTTAAACAAGTGAAAACTCTCGTCTATTTGTATCAACTTAAATGCCGACCGCGCTCTCCATCCTTCCTCTTTCGCTTTTCTGTAGTATATGTCTCTCTTGTCTTTCGATGATTTGCCCATTATTATTATTATTAGGGAGTTGGAGTAGAACAAAAGGGGAGCGGCAGACGAATGAAGAAGTGTGGGAGAAAATAATGAAAAAGCTGTTTTGAGTGCAAATCGCCAAAATCAGAGCCGCCACCCTTGAAGTGCGCAGACAGACGCCTGTCGTAAGAATAGTATTAATAATAATATCAACAACAACAACAACAACAACAACGACGACAACAATGAGGAAGAAAGTGGACTCTCGAATTCGAACGCTCGTGGAAAATGGAGTGAAACTGAACGAGCGAACTTTATTCGTCGTCGTCGGGGACAACGCGAGAGAACAAATCGTCAACATTCATTACATGCTTTCCAAAGCCGTCGTGAAAGCGCGACCGAGCGTGTTGTGGTGTTACAAGAAAGATTTATACTTGAGTTCGAACAAAAGAAAACGACAGAAACAAGTGAAAATGATGCAAAACAGCGGGGCGATGGACGAAGAGAACGAAGATCCGTTCAACTTGTTCGTTTCGAGTACGCAGATTCGATACTGTTATTACCACGAGACACAAAAAGTACTCGGGAATACGTTCGGGATGGCAGTTTTACAAGATTTTGAAGCGTTGACGCCAAACTTGTTGGCGAGAACGATTGAAACCGTCGAAGGAGGCGGGATTATCGTTTTATTGTTGTCGAATTTAGAGTCTTTGACGCAATTGTACACGATGTCGATGGATGTGCACGCGAGATTTAGAACCGAGTCTCACGATAAAGTGGTCCCGAGATTTAACGAACGGTTCATTTTGTCTTTGGGAGCGTGTCAAACGTGCGCAATTATGGACGATGAGTTGAATATTTTGCCGATTTCTTCGCACATTAGATCGATCGCGCCGGTGACGAGCGAGCAAGCGGCGCAGGAACACGCGGATTTAACGGATTTGAAAGAATCCTTGAAAGAAACCGAGCCGGCTGGGCCTTTAGTCTCGCAGTGTAGAACATTAGACCAAGCGAAAGCAGTGGTGACATTTTTGGATGCCGCAAGCGAAAAAACGTTGCGTTCGACCGTGGCGTTGACTGCGGCGAGAGGTCGAGGGAAATCTGCCGCTATGGGTATTGCCATTGCCGGCGCAGTCGCCATGGGATACTCGAACATTTTCGTCACTTCGCCGTCGCCGGAGAACTTGAAGACATTTTTCGAATTTGTATTGAAAGGTTTCGATAAGCTCGGCTATAAAGAACATTTGGATTACGATTTAGTGGAATCGTCAAACCCGGCGTTTGGGAAATCAATCGTTCGAATTAACGTCACGAGGAACCATCGACAGACGATTCAGTATATATTACCTCAGCACCACGAAAGAGCGGCGACGGCGGAGTTGTTGGTGATTGATGAAGCTGCGGCGATTCCTTTACCGACGGTGAAAGCATTATTGGGGCCGTATTTAGTCTTTTTGTGCTCGACGATTAATGGCTACGAAGGTACTGGGAGAGCGTTGTCGATTAAGTTAATTGGGAATTTAAGACGGGAAGCTTCGTCGAGTTCTTCCGGGCAACAAGGCAGGCACGGAAAGAATAACAAACATAATAACAACAATAGCAATAAAGGAGAAGGAGGAGGTAGTGGTCGGTTGCTGCGAGAAGTGCAACTCTCGGAGCCTTGCAGATACGCTCCAGGAGATCGAATCGAGTCGTGGTTGAATCAACTCCTCTGTTTAGACGCCGCTGATGCTTTACCACCGCTCATTAATACGATCCCACCGCCATCAGCGTGCGAGTTGTACGAAGTCTCCAGGGATACTTTGTTCTCCGCGCACAAAGCTTCGGAGCAGTTCCTTAAACGCATGATGGCTTTGTACGTTTCATCGCATTATAAGAATACACCAGACGATTTACAGTTGATGTCGGACGCACCAGCACACAGATTGTACGTGTTATTAGCACCTGTCACCGAGCAATCAAACGCGTTGCCGGAGATTTTGTGCGTCTTGCAAATTGCACTCGAAGGTGCCATCTCGAAAGTGTCGGCGAGAGCGTCGTTAGCAGCTGGTAGCGCACCTTCAGGTGATTTGATTCCTTGGACAATCTCTGGGCAATTTCAAGACGACGCATTTCCTGGTTTAACTGGAGCGAGAATAGTTCGGATTGCGGTCCACCCAGATTTACCGAGGCAAGGATACGGCACGAGAGCACTCGAATTACTACACGAATATTACGAAGGAAAACTCATCGATATGCGCGAAAATATGGATATTGGTAAGAAAAATAAAGATAAAAACGATAGAGAAAATGGGCACAACAAAATGAACGGTGGATTAAGTAGCGAAACCGTAAAACCGAGAGAAGATTTACCGCCGCTTTTAGTGAATCTAGCCGAACGGGAACGCGAGCGAGTGCACTGGACCGGAACGGCGTTCGGTTTGACCTCTGAGCTCTATCGATTTTGGTCAAAATCAGGGTATGAACCAGTCTACGTGCGTCAAGTGCCGTCGGATATAACTGGGGAACACTCGTGCGTAATGCTTCGCGTGTGCAATGCGAACGACGACAACGACGACGACGCTCCGGAAGGGGATTGGCTCGCACCATTTTCAGACGATTTCAGAGTCCGATTCCGCTCATTGCTCGGAGCACCTTTTCGAGAACTTCCACCTTCCTTGGCACTATCCGTGTTAAACCCGCAGGTTCAATACGACGATAATGATAAGCAAAGCGGAGCAGGAAGAGACGCGGTTATTCGAACCGATAACGAAATTTTATCGCCGCACGATTTACGACGTTTGGAGAAATACTCGAGTTCCTTGGTAGATCATCACGTCATTACGGATCTTGTTCCACCGATAACGCGAGCATACTTTGCTAAGAGAATACCAGTGACGCTATCGTACGCGCAAGCAGCGATATTGTTAGGCATGGGGTTACAACAACGAACGTTGGACGATAGCTCGAAACAGTTGGATTTGCCTCCACAACAAGTGATGGCGCTGTTTAACAAAGCTATGCGGAGAATATACGGGGCATTAAAATTGGGACGAGTCAAGGAAATAGAAGCAGCGCTTCCGAGCTACGTCATGCCAAACTTAACACCGCACGCTATTGGTGTCGATGAAGATTTGCAAGAAGGGTACGTCTCTTTTTTTATTATATTTATTTGTTTCGCGTTTCGCGTTCTGCATCGAGATTTCAAAACGGAGGTGATGGATTAAACTTTAAGGGATTTATCTGAAACATACGCTTGGCGGCGCCACCATGTATTTGGGGTTATAAGTCGTCGAGTTACCATGTGGCTAAATATAAAGCTCAACAGATCTGATCCGTTTGATTTCATTTCTATGCTTTCTCTCTTCTTATTCGTTTCGCGAGCGAGAGAGTACTAACTAACGAATCGTAAAAATTCTTTCATACGCACACACACACATACAACAGGGCGGATAAAGTGAGCAACGAAGTTCGTAAAAAGCAACAAGAACTACTCCAGGAAACCGAGCTTCAACGTTACGCCATCGCTGGTACGGACCGAGAGTGGGCCGCCGCCATCGACGCCAAGAGCGCTCGCGGCGACGGTAAAATCCTCTCCGTGCACAGACAAAAAGACTCGATGAAAGACATCCCATGGGACGCGAAGAGGAAAGAGAAGAGCAGTAAAGACGGCGACGACGATAAGGATAAGAAGAAGGATAAGAAGAAAGATAAAAAGCATCATCATCACAAGTCGAGCAAGAAGAGATTGAAAGGAACGTAAAGTCAGAGAGAGAGAAACATTTTACAGGCGAGAGAGAGGTTTCAAACCTAAATTTTTCATTCAACGAGAGTCTTAAAAATCAAACACACAACTCTCTCCCCTAATAAATATCTCTCTACCCATTTATCCATCTCCCACGATGAACGCGTCTCCCTTAGCCGTCTTTTTCACCGCGGTGGTGTTCACATCCTCTTCGTCGACGTCCACCTCCTCCTCTTCTTCCTCCTCTTCCTCTTTCTCTTCCTCTTGGTCGCGATATGGAAACAACAACAAAAACAGAGCGCTGATGATGATGCCTTCTTTTGCTTTTGTGAACGCGTATTCACCTCATCAATATTCATCATCGAATCGACAGAGCACAAAGAAAAGACGCGCGATGCCGTGTCGCACGCATGCGCTTCTCAAAGAAGGCGGTAATCCGAACGATTTTTACGACATTCACAAAATCGCCGGTGATGGTAGATGTTTGTTTCGTTCGTTAATTGTGAGTAAAGGTATAGAAGATGAGAACGCTCGATTGAGCGCAGAGCGAGAAGTGTTAGAGGCGGATAAATTGAGAGAACAAACGATTAATGAATTAATGAAAAGAAGAGAGGAATTAGAATGGATCGTCGAAGGTGATTTTGAGGAGTACTGCGCGAACATGCGATATCCTGGAGCATGGGGAGGTGAACCAGAAATCTTAGTCGCCACGCACGTTTTGCAACGCCCAATCGAGGTGCACATGGCCATGGCCGGGGAGCCACTTCGTTCGATTGGTATCTACGGTAACGAAGATTATGGAACCACGAAAGATTCTAAAACGAAATTAATGCTTTTATTCCACGGACAGGGACATTATGAAGCTTTGAGTAAGTGTTTGAACGAGTGAAAAAATAATATAGAAGAGAGTTTTAGAGAGACCTCCACTTTTAGGCTTTTTTAGCAAGTGTTAGGTGAATCGCGCAGGCGAGGATGATACACGTCACGCGCCAATTCTATTCTACATTCTCTGAATTCCCTCTACTATTTGCTAGTTGCTCTATTATCTTTGCCACGTACTATCTTCTTTGCAAGGTTTGCAAAATAACGTCTGCGTGTACGTCATGTCTTTCTCTTCAACCTTTGCGCAGCACGACCTCGAACAAATACCGACGACTTCGTTACCTAACATGTAAATTGGATTCTTTTTACACTCGCCTCGGTTCGCCCAGTTCGCGCATTCCTGGTGAAGATCTTTACAATCTGGTTTCCTCCACGTCGCCGTATCGAAAGGTCTTTCGTGTATCCACATTGTCGCCGTCCACTTCGTCCCCCCTAACGTCGGGCAACTTGCGTGCATGGAATTATTGTCCGTAATCCCGGCTTCGCTAAAACTGAAAAACAAAATAGCGTCCCCGACTTTTGGTTTCACCGCAAATCCTTTACCACCCCTGTATCCGCAATCGGAAAACTGATCTTTTGTCCTCTCGATTCTCTCTTTCACTTTCCCTAACGGATTTCCAAGCACAAAACTCGTCTCTCCGCCTTCCGTCGGTTCGTGGAGAAACATCAGAATAGTCGCTATGCGCTTGCCGCCATTTTCAGAGATCAAACCATCCGTGTGGTCCGAATACTTTTGCCCGTCCCGGTATCTCAGCAATTGCATTTGCTCTTGGTGTGCCACGGGAATCCCACTAAACACCGCGCACCGGTCTTCAATCTTCTCTAAAACTTCGTCGTACTTTTTCGGTATGAACGTCCCAAAAGACGTTCGAATATCGGAAACGCGTCCGGTTTGCCCACCAACGACCGTCGACCGCGTCACTCTCGGTTCGCCTAAATCCACCAAATGTTTCGCCTCTTCTTTGCTCAGAAAGTTGTGATATAAAAACGCTCTCGGGTCCCAACTCAAAGCCTCGATCCACGGTTTTGAACTGTTCGTTTCTTCTTGCGTGTTGACTTCACCGAGCCAACCGATGAGACGTTCGTTCGCGGTCGCATCGTACGCGTTTGTGGAGAATAACAGAAAAGATGAAGACGACAACAAGAGCAGCACCAGCAGCACGAAAAAGGAAAAGGACAGGTGAAGAGCTGTTGTTGTCCTCCTTGTCGTTCGTCTCGTTCTCTCGCTATAAATCATCATCGATCGCGCGAAAAGTGTGTGGAGAGTGGGGAAATTGATGCTCTTTCTCTCTCTTTTTTGCTTCGATGAAAAACAAGCAAACAACTCCAAACGACTTTCTCGTTTGTTCCACACAACCTTTTCCCCCAAAAGATCAAACGCTGTCGTCAAATTAAGAACATCGTCATCATGGTGAGTACAAATTTCCTATCTCATAGTACTCTTCTTTTTCTTCTTCTTACTATTCTTGGAGCCATTATTCGCTGTTAGTATTGATCGTGCACTCAGTCAGCGCGCGAGTTTTTTTCTCATCATCATCCACAAAAGCCGCCGCCGCCGGAAACTGACAAATTTGCTCTTCTTGAATACGCACACACAAACACACGCGACAGGTTGGTACGCGCCGCTCTTCTCGATTGAACGGAGGTGGGGATAAGGATTTAGCCGAATTACCCTTAACTCCGGTTTCGAAGCGGAAAGCACCGACGCAGAAAAAGGCTGACGCTGCAATATCGAATAAAGTTGAGGACGGGAAGAAAAAAGAAGCAGAGGAAAAGAACAAGAAGAAGAAGAGCGACGGTGATGCTAAAACTCCATCATCGAAGGACGAGAAAAAGAAAAATGCAGATGCGAAGAAGCCACTGCCGGCGACGAATGAAAAGCAGTCCTCCAAGAAAGGAAAGGATGCTTCTTCGAAAGAGAAAACGGTGACGCCAACGCCGACTATGGGCGAAATCGCCGCAAAGGAGAAAAGGAAGCTCGATGAAATTCAACAGTCTCGACAACAACAGCAACAGCAACAACACGAACATCATCACAGCAAGAAGAAGGTGAAAAGGCAGCAAACGCAAGAACAGATTGAGAGGGGACTAGAGAAGAAGAAAAAGAAGAAGTCCAAGAAAGCGCGAAAAAGAGAACGCGAAGCGCTAGCCACCAAGGAAGCTGGCCAGGACGGAAACGTAGCTAAGAAAGCTAAGATTATTCCTTCGACAGAAACAGCAGTGAACGGTACAACAAAGTGGTCTTTTGGTGACTGGACGTGCAGAAAATGCGGTGCGCACAACTATCGGAAGCAAAAAGATAAATGCTTCCGATGTTCGTACCCAAAGGCGATAGAGACCAACATGAAACAAGGTAACCACGGGGCGAGAGAATACTTGAATGGAAAGTTAAAGGAGGACAAAAACTGGACGTTTTCAAATCAGGAACACGAATGGTGCGTGAGGAATGCATCGTTTGACCCTTTAATGAAGGATGAAGTCTATGATTTGTTTCTAAAATATCTGGAGAAGATGGAGGCAAAGCATCGCGACAGAGTAAGAGACGGGGCGAATGCAGTCATCGAACGAATGAAGCGAGCTCTCTCTGTGTTGGAAAAATTTCCAACGCACGAGGAGGAAATAGATGCTAAAAGAGCTCTCTTTACTGAGGGGTTAGGTGCCCCTGATGGAGAAAAGAAGAAAAAGAAAAAGAAGCGCAACCGGAAGAAAAAGAAGAAACACACAGATGAAGAAGCGCCTGAAAAATCAGCTTTGGGTGGAGAAGAAAAAGAAAAAGAAGAAGCACAGAAGTAGTTTTTCTATATCGAATACTCTTATTCAATAACCAACGAACAGTATTCTTAATGATTTCTAACGTACGGGTAATGTTTCTGCATCTATATGTTATTATTCTCTTGAAGCGGCTCTCTCGCATCTGCTCCACGACCAAAAAAAGTCGCAGCTTTCCGAAAGACGTAATTCAAAGGCGTCGCGAAACCGATGCTATTTTCCTTCAATAATGTCCTCTCAGGCGTTTCAGGCGTATAGTCTGGATCGTCATTTTCAGTCGATTCTATTTCCTCTTCACCGTCGCTATCTTCGGCGGAAGAAATATACTGTTGAGATGCAGGAGATTTTTCCGTGTTCACAATTTTGCGACGTTGAGGAGTAGTGTCTTCCAATGCTGGGACATCTTTATACAACTCCTCGTCAATCATCACTTCTTCTTCTTCTCCTCCTCCTCTTCTAGAATCTTCTTTTGTTTTACCATTAACATGTGTGTCCAGAGAGCTATGCGTTTCATTTGCAGAAACATCCTCGATTTTCAGAGATTTTTTCTCCGCCTTGACAGCAGCGTTGAAAACAAGCTGGAGCAGCTGCCGAGCTTCACCGAGAGCTCTAACGCCAGCCCAACGCCGTGCTACACCGCCAGTTTTGTCTTCTATTTCATCCGCTCGCGTGACTTTTTCGTTGATTTCAGCGATTAATTTGTTCGATACAGTCGTGTCTCCCTTCGCTCGAAGTGCGTAGAGTTCGTCAAGTTTCTCACGCATTGCTAGTCGGGTAGCAGCAGTTTTAATTTCCGCATCGACCCATTTGCGACGAGTGCTCAATGACGCAGATTTGACTGAATCATTTGCAAGAGCATTCGTGTTGTTCTTCCGTATCGGAGATCGGACGTTAGCTAAACTGGATGCCGTGTGTGATTGTATTCTTCCTTTCATCTGAAGGTCGTTTAATCTTTTCTTCACAGCCTGCGCTTCTTCCGTTCGTCTTTTCAACACCAACGACTGCTTCTCGGACTGGTTCTTGAACTTTTGAGCTTCGCGCTGCATTTTCAACCCTTCTTTCTTTGCCTGCATCAGCGCTTTTTCAGTCTCTCGCTGTTTTGCTATGCGCTCCTTTGTCTTTTCTTCCATCTTTCGAACCAACTCGACGCGAGACCGTTTCAGGTGCAAAATATCGTTTTTCAGCTGCTTTTGCATCATATCAGATTGCTCTTTCGCCCGAAGCGTCTCTTTATGCGACTTCAACTGCTTTTGTAATCCTTGAAGCTTCATCTCCAATTCTTTTAACTTCCCACCTTGCTCTTTCTCGACTCTTTTCTGCAACACTTGACCACCGGTAGATTTCGCTTTCAGAACCGCTTGATGAACGCGCTCTCGCTCCTCCACAAGCAACTTTCTTTCATTTTCAACTTCTTCTACTAACTCTTCGTAACGCTTTCGCAACACGTCCGCGCTGCTGTTTGTTCCAGCTTTCTTTGCGAGTTCTAACATCCGCTTCTCTTTCATCCGCAAAGTCTTTTCAACAGAGTCAAGCTCGTTTTGATTTTGCTCTTCCTCGTCGTAGTCGTTGTCGATGTCCTCCTCCTCCTCCTCCTCCTCCTCCTCGTCGACGCGCTCTGAGATGCATTGTGTTTTGTATTCAACATCCTCGCTCTCTAAATTGCGTTTTACCTGTCGTCTCAAAATCTTCACTTCCGCTCGCAGTGCTTGAATGGTCGCGTTGTACCCACGGAAAATTCCAGTATCGTCGTCCTCGGCTTCTTTGCTTATACAACCTGCTGTCGTTGGATCGATACCTCCAGCTTTCTCCAAAGCCACTCTCAGGGCATCTCTTTCAGTAATTGCCAGTAACTCTTTCTCCGATGCTTCCTGCTGAGCTTCTTCGGCAAAGGCGAGTTCTGCTTTTAACCTTCGAACTTCTCGTTCCGAAGCGGCGAGTTTCCCAGAAAGTTCATCAGAAACTACAACTACTTCGTCCTCTTTTACTTCGCCATCGCCACCTTTTGCTTTATTCAAAGCTTGCGTTAACGCGATAACTTGCGACCGCATCGCTGCAAGTTGTGCTTTACACCGGGAAAGTTCAGCTGTCGACACTTCTTCTTTATTCTCACGCACCATATTTTTAATATTGCGAGCACGGTTCGCGTATTTCAAAGTATTGAGTGTTTCTTCAGCATTTGAATCTGCTGGAGACGCGCAAGCAATAAAGACAGTTTGCGAATTCCCTCCCAATGAGTCTTGCAACACGCGCGTTAACTTCGAGTCTCGGTATGGGACGTGTCCATTCGCGGCTCGACGCGTGTCATCGCCCAAAGCCGAAATCACGTTTCCGAGCGCTAATAGTCCTTTATTAATATCGATACCCTCTTGTAACCTCTTTCCTTCTGCTTTCGTTCGCTTTTGCCTTTCAGACCCAGCAAGATCGACCAAGTGCAACTTTGCCAACGTGACTTTGCTCGACGACTCCGGTGATGTGCTCCTTCGTTCGAGATAGATCGTGAAAATTGCGTGACTTCGGCTCGACGTCTTGTTCATGTTCGTCGAACCAGTCGCTCGCGTTTTCGCTCCTGACGAAAGCAACTCAGCCATTTCGCTTTCATCTTTCACCTCAATTTCGCTCGCTCCATTTAAGCATATCCCTCCATTGGCATTCTCACGTAACGTGATGACAGTTTGTACCAGTTTCTTTGCGGCCGCCGACGAAGAGGAGAGTAAATCCCGAATCTCTTCCTTATGAATCTCTACGAAGCCAACCCGAATGGAAATCGTATCTGTACTTCCACTCTCTGTAATTTTATCCTTCTCCTCGAACAAGGCTCTAACGACTCTGGGCACGACCCCAAACGTAGCCCCCGCGCTCGTTCCCATCGTATACGTCTTCCCGCTTCCGGTTTGCCCATACGCCAATACCGTACCGTTCAAACCGTTAAGTAAACCAGAAACAAGCGGTTCAACGCAATTATCGTATAATTTCTTTTCAGACTTCTTATCTTCTCCGCTATACACGTGGTCGTACGTGAACGTGTGGTCGGATGTTGCGCAGGATATGCTTTGCTTCTCTTCGTCCGCGAATATCGCAATGTCGTTACCGTCCACGAGTTCTTCCTCAAGCATTGGTCGGACCATCACCGCGACTTTTACTGACATGACTTTCTCTTCTTCTTCATTATGTTCTCCTTGTTTTTCCTCCTCTGCTGGTTCTCGCATCTTCGCGTGGTTCGTGGCAGCAGTCATTTCGCCTTCTTCCGTGGTACCAGAATCTTCCTTCTCATCATCGGGCGATGTTGATGTTGATGATGATGCTGATGATGTCAAAAGGACATCTTCTCTTACCCCCCCCGGCATTTTTTTTTTGGAGGATGTTTTGTGCATGAGGAAAATTTAT
>Ga0114997_10002668_pt1 | contig 14297 bp, 14 predicted proteins | sample ArcticOcean_MG_C_2_FD_87045 | JGI IMG/M metagenome (GOLD analysis project Ga0114997, IMG submission 87045) | Marine microbial communities from western Arctic Ocean - ArcticOcean_MG_CB4_136 | ecosystem: Environmental > Aquatic > Marine > Oceanic | place: Arctic Ocean: Canada Basin | collected... | reverse complement strand
TATGATAATATTAATACTATAATAATATATTATATATATATATGAATAATTCAAGTTTACATATAACATCAGTCCACGAGGGACTAACCAATAGTATAAAGGGTGAATGTGGGGAAAATTCTGTTAAATTAAAGCCTAATAATTCTCCTGAATTAACACTTCTTGTATTTATTATTTTTGCTATAATAATATCGGCGACATTTGGTGTTTCGATGGCATCGGGCGGGAGCGTCGTGGGTGGGCCCGGTATATTAAAGTGGTTATTTTTTACATGTCTGTGTGGCATGGTGTCCGGTATATTGTCCGGTTATTTCTTTAGTAAATGATATTTAATATTATTAAATGGTATTAAATATTATTTTATTGTACGTTTTCTGCTAAATGTGTATCGTTTTCCGAATCTTCGTATCCAACGTTATCGGTTTTATTATACGAGTATGGAATAGTACTATTGATTACCAATTCTTCTACCGTATATGGAAAATTGTTTATGTTTTTCATTTTATTGTATTTGTTTGTTTCACCGGGTATAAACTTTTTATAAAATCCATTTATTTTTACTCCAAACCCACTGGAACGTTTGATCAACTCGTATCCGGCAAGTGCGAATACTATTCCCACAATCGGTTTATAATACAATAAATAAACAGATAATACTATAATGGATAATGTACCGCAAAATGTATCGATCGATTTAGCAATTTCTCGCGGAACACTCACGTCCATCACTATAAATATGGATAACATAAATATTACCGTATTACAAACTGGATCACTTTTAAAAAGTTTAATAATGTTTGGAATTTTAATCATATAAAATATAATAATATAATATTTCTATAATAATTTATAAACCAATATAGGGGAAAAAATACAATTATAACAATGACAGATAAAGAAATATCTACTTATTTGGGTAATAAAGGGTACACGATTATTAAATCTTACCTAGAAAGGGGGGAATTGGCTAAAATTAAAAAGGAATTGACCGTTAAACCATTTATTCCTAAAACATCTTTGGCAAATGCTATATCATTTCCAATATTCCGAGAATCCAAAACAAAAATTTTTTTGCCTCGTTTTTACGGACTTGATAATTTCGGGGAACCGGACTTGAATTTATTAAAAGGGGGCGAGAGTATAAAATTGGACTTTGCCGGGAGTTTACGCGATTATCAGTTAAATGTAATTGATACGTGGTTCAAAAATACTAAAAATACGGGATGTGGGTTAATAGAGGCATCTTGTGGTGCGGGTAAGACCGTTATAGCAACTAAAATAATATCCATGTTACGAAAAAAAACATTAATTATCGTCCATAAAGATTTCTTACTAAGACAATGGAAGGAGAGAATAGAGCAATTTTTACCGGATGCCAAAATAGGTATAATTCAGGGCCCGAAAATAGATACCGAAAACAAGGATATTGTAATAGGTATGTTGCAATCTTTATCAATGAAGGATTATGAACCCGGTATATTTAAACAATTCGGGTTCACCATAGTAGACGAATGTCATCATGTATCAGCAGAGGTTTTCAGTAGGGTGTTATTTAAATCCGTTTCAAAATACACACTGGGTTTATCTGCAACCATGAATAGAAGCGATGGGCTGACGCCGGTGTTTAAAATGTTTATGGGTAACATAGCAGCTAGTTGGAAGAGGGAAAGTCAGGATAATGTTACCGTTAAAGCGATTGAATACATAAACCACGATATTAATTATAGTAATATAGAACTAAATTTCAAAGGACAAACAAACCATGTAAAAATGATCAGTAAACTTTGCGAGTTTGCCCCGCGCACAAATTTCATACTAGACGTTATTAATAGGGTATGGGATAGCGATACGTCGCAACAAATCATGGTAATAGGTCATAGAAAGGATTTACTGGGACGCATACACAATGAAATAACATCACGCGGGATAACCACGGTTGGGTATTATATGGGTGGTATGAAGGAAAAAGAATTAAAAATAAGCGAGGGAAAAAATATTATAATCGCTACATACCAGATGGCCGAAGAAGCGTTGGATATTAAAACCCTATCTACGATAATAATGATTACACCCAAAAAGAATGTCGAACAGGCGGTTGGGAGGATTTTAAGATCTGACGGAGATAAAAACGTAATAGATATAGTGGACCAGCATTCAAATTTTAAAAGGCACTGGGACATTCGTCGCAGATGGTATAACAGGGAGAAATTTAAAGTGTTTTACACAAATAATATCAGATATATCAATAATGATTGGGATATAATAAAAAATAAAAAGGCGAGAAACATAAAACACCGCGAAGAACCTTATAAAAATCTATTAATGGGTAAATGTTTAATATAAATAATTGTATTAAATATTATTTAATACAAATACTATTATGGAAAATAGTAATATAGAAAAATATTTACCCCTTGTTACACCAAAGTATATAAAACAAACAATTCCTTCAACGAGGGAAATGCAGGTTCAGATACAACAATGGCGTGAGGAAATAAAAAATATTATTATAGGTAAATCCAATAAGAAATTATTTATAGTTGGACCATGTTCCATACACAATGTAGGTGAGGCTCTAGAATATGCTAGAGAATTGAAAAAAATAGCTGACCTAGTAAGTGATACGATGGTTATAGTGATGCGTGTGTATTTCGAAAAGCCCCGAACCACGGTTGGGTGGAAGGGTTTAATAAATGACCCATATTTGGATAACACCTTTAAAGTTAACGACGGTATAACTATGGCTCGAACGCTATTGTTGGAGATTAATAAGATAGGATTACCATGCGGGTATGAAATATTGGATACTATAACCCCCCAATATATATGCGATCTAATTAGTTGGGGTGCAATCGGTGCCAGAACCACTGAAAGCCAGGTTCATAGGCAACTGGTTTCGGGTTTATCTATGCCGGTTGGGTTTAAAAATGGAACAGGTGGAAGTAAGAAGATTGCATGCGATGGTATTAAATCCGCCAAATTTAAACATTGTTTTATGGGAATAACCGATGATGGGAAGTCGGCCATATGTAAAACACTGGGAAACGATTATTGTCATATAATATTGCGCGGCGGTAAAGGTAAGCCCAATTATTATAACAACGATATACGTGAAACATTGGCTATTTTAAGAAACGATGGGTTGCGTGAAAATATCATGGTTGATTGTTCACATGATAACTCGTATAAAAAGGCAGTAAACCAAAAGAGCGTTTTTTATACGATATTGGATCATATGAAAGAAGGTAATTATATGATAGGTGGTATGATAGAGTCGAATATCAACGAAGGCCGACAAGCATTGACGGGGACAGATGATTTAAAACATGGGATTAGTATAACGGACGAATGTATTAATTTAAACGATACCCGAGAATTATTATTGTATGGGAACAGAATATTAAAAGAATACGATAACCCGGTTAAAAATAACTAACATGTCCTAAACGGTCTAAACAATATTATAATTACAATCCCCGCCCCGATTCCTTGAAAAAAAATATTTTTTCTTATTTTAATAGATTCCTTCTTAATATCTAATTGTTTTTTAGTAAGGGAATCCCTGAAAGGGGTCCCTATATTGCGGGTATTTATGTAATAGTATCCAGACGCAATACAATATATCAACATACTATAAACCAACCACCAAGAAATCGAACATGTATTCATTATATATATTAACAATACTATATTAACAATATCGTATAATCGCAAAGTTAAAAATTATAATTAAAAAAATTATAATTAAAAAGATTATTATAATTTTTAAAGGTATTTAAACCGACGCTAACCATATATATAAACAACATGTCTGGAGAACAACGTCCGGTTATAATTTATGATCCAGAAAAGATAAATATATACAATACGTATTTAAACTTTACACGCAATGAAGAAAATAAAGTAAGGGTATTTACCAGTATAACAAGAGATGGTTTTATAATACCCATCATTTTAAAGACTAAATATCTTACTAGGGCGAGCGACGCATATAAAACGCACTTGGGTATATTGATAGAGTCTTATGGTTCCGAATGGGCTTGTACGGAATGCAAAGAAAGAAATCATAAATTAACCGGGTATATAGATGGTGATATGCGCCCAATTGTATGTCGTCCAGAAAACGTACAACGTAATCCAGAACAGATAACATTTTATAAATCAAATAAAACCCATATTGAAAATTACATTAAGGAGACCAATGCTTTTAATACCGGTAAATGGGTATATGAAATTGTTACCACGGATACGTTGTTTACGGATAAACTATATATGGGTACAGATACGGAAACAAAAACCGAATTAATGCATTACTCATATGTACCGACAACCCATATAAGTATGGTAGAATATAATACCATTAATAAAACAAAACCCAACAACTGCTTTAAAAATAATTATGTAATGTATGAAAAGGCGTTAAATAAATATGCTACCCTATTATTTGGCATGTTTAATAAGTGTGAAATGACACCAGAATTGTTAAAATCGTTTAATATGATACTGGTAATTTTAAGTGGAAGTACATACGGGAAACAGCAAATACCCGCAGTAAAATGGTTTATAAAAATATTTGATAGATTAGGGGTTTATAAATGGAACGACTTACCCCCGAGCAGCAAAATACAATTAGTAATAGATACTATTTTAAATAGCCCCGTTACTGAAGGGGAAAATAAAAGTCCTTTTATAGGGTATTATCACACCATAAACGAAACGGTGTTTAATTTTCTTGAAAATGGGACTTCTGAGAAGAGTGTTATTTCAATGATAGAAAAAATAAACGCACCTTCTTCATATATGAGAAAAACCGCCCCCCCCAAGAAAGCGCATATAGCAAAGGCTAAAATGTTTTGTTCTACTATGGAAAATACCATTCTAACGACTTCGGAATTAGAACAATATCCTAAATGCCATAAGGTTAAATCCCCGAAAGACGCGGATAACAATATGGAAGACGCGTTTGCTATTATGGAGCAACGCTTAAAACATAAAAATAAATATAGCGGTTTTGCTTCAAGGGTTAATGCTCCATCGATTTCAACCCCACCACGTGTGTCCCCGACTACATTATCGGGTTTGATTGAATTGGTAAAGGGTGGGGATATTACAAAATTGGAATCTCGACCACATGGTTCTGCATATTTGGCAAAAACCACGCTATTACCCGATGATCTGGCAAATAATATGGGGCACTTGTGGTTGTTTTTAAATAATGATATATCGCGGTGGGGGGGCCCCGCTACGTGGAATGAAATCACGCATGTATATGAAGTTAAAACGTCAAAAAGACACAATTATCATTTTATTGTTAAGAATTCAAGGGGTACATTAAAAAATAAACCGGTGACGCTGAATTGTACGTTGCCCGAATTTTTAGCACCAAAACATCATAGCGCGAAAAGCGTATTTGAAGAGTTGGGAAAACTGACAAACATAAAGATACCGCTGCGTGGAGAAATAGCGCTCGGTATGGGGGCATCGGTTGCGAAGGAATCGGTTTCGAAATCATATAAAGAGCTAACATCAAGTATGACGTTTCGGATAAACGGTACTAATATCGTAACAATCAAACAAGGTTAATTATAATTATTTAATAAACAGATTAAATATATAAATTATTATATATTATGATAGTTGCGCATAGATTAACCAACAGGGAGTATAGTATAGATTGTGAAAAATATGAAATTGCTACCATAGGACATTTGAAAAGTTATTTATTGAATTATATAGAAGGTGTTAGATACGATAATATAAAAATACTTGGTTGCACCGGCGAACTGGTTAATGAAACTAATATAACCCCGGACATGACATATTTGGGATTAATTATAGTCCCAATAATTTGCAGAGACCATCAAACCGGACAAAGTATAGTAAATGGAAAATAACCAGATCAGTTTAAATGGCATAGGGGGGATAGGTTCCCAACGAAGTGTTTATTGCACATATATTTTAAACTCCCATCGTGCCTTAAACCAATGATCCCGATATTAATATCCTCCAATATATCATTGCGGGTGGAATTAACAATAAAACTACATAATTCTTGACCGTATTTTAAACTTATATTATTGTTTTTAATAAGGTTGATATACGGGGAAACGTGACCATATAATAAAATAATACCACCATATTTTTCCGTATTGTTATTATACTCTTTGATTAATTCATATATGTCAGCACCCGATTTATGAACTACTACGCCACCATAATTTTTTATTTTATCTGCTGCGGCATAGCCTTCTAAAGAAAGTAATGGTTTATTGAATTTATAACCCGAATCGGAATTAGTAATCAATACCCTCGTGAATTGGGCCTGTACCAACATAACACATATAAACGAAAATACCAGTAATATAAGAGTAATTATGGTTCCAGATAGATTTAATCCCGGGTTTTCTGCCAAAAAACCCATCTCTCCCAATACGGCAGCAAAACCAGTAATGAAATTTCTCAATGGGTGCGAAAATTTATTTTTTGCATTTTTTATTTGTGGTAACCATGTTCCCCGTTTTTTGTCAAAAATGCTTAATAGTATACCGGAAAATATACCCATTAAAAATAGAAATAGTAACAATTTACCACTTTTATATAATACGTTTTTGAAATCACCAAATAGACTGCGTTTTTCACTATAGGATATTGATAACGAATCTACGTATACTGGTAGGGTAAAATTTAGTATTTTTTCTCTGCCTTTTGTATGTACGAATGGTGCTATTATTAAATCATACTCCCCATTAACCGTATCTTTTATATATTTTGAATATGAATCATTTTTATCGTCTCCAAATGTTTCAATAATTTTATATTTTGATTCATATTTTTTTTTTAGGTTTTTCCAAATATCCCATAAAAAACCACTTGTAATATATCCCCCGTTTTTTAATTTTTTTCTATAAACCTTGTCACCATTTATGATTTCATCAGTTGGTATAAACACGCGGATGGTCGGTTTACTACCTAACGCGGGTTCGTTATAATTTTTATAAATATTTTTCATATGTGATATTTATAAACATTATATTAATTTAATATTATGTATTTATCATCCTCCTTTTTATAATGTGAAATAATTCTAGGATCAGTAACATTTTGAAATATATCTTGTGGGTCATACACGTTTCCCTCTGTATCCAAATAGTGTATAATTCCACTTATTTCTTCTGCCCACACATTTATTTTAAAATATGAGGAAGATTCGGGTTTTCCGTCTGTTACCACCCCGTGGGGTGTCCCCTTAATATGTGTTCCACAGAATTTTTCGTTATTCTTCCTTCTTCTGGTACATTGCTCACAATTGGCGCGAATTGCGACACATCTGTCGTGTAATGGTATGGAATTTTTTATTCTTTTTCGTTTATTAAATTCTTCTTTCTTAAAAGACACGTGTGGATAACTATAAATAAAATTAATAATATTCGACCCATTTTCATCGGATTGTATATCTTGATCCTTTAATTTTAAAACCAATTCGTCTTTGAATTTTTTGAAATATTCCGATATTTTAGCATTTAATTGTTTTTCCATGTTAATATAATATATCAAATCCCTTTACATTTTAAATCAATTTATTTAAAAAAAACATTTAAAATCTAACTTAATATTATATGCTTACTAATCCCATAACAGGTAAAATAATAAGAGGGGCGACAAATAATAAATTTTTATTAGAGGTGGTAAATAATTGGTTTCCAACTAAATATATACCGACAACAAAGGTTTTAGTAACTTATCCACCCCCCTACCCGTCTTTTAAAAACACTAAAAATATTAAAATGGAAAATATGAAAAATTGATAAGTTGTGAATATATTTTTATTAATTTCGGTGAAGTAAAAAGGAATAATTTTAAAAACCAATATAATTGAAACTATTAATATAAATGCAAATATATTTTGAAAAGACATTGATATATTTTAAAAATATTTTATTGTAATATATTTTTAACAACAGCGTGAAAACTTAATGTATTATAATTTATATTATTACCAATAATATATTCTTCTAAATTAATATGTTTTTTAAAAACTTTAACGTCTGTAATTATATTACAGTCGTAATCATTAAGGTCAATGTTTTTATGTATTTTATCGTAGTCTATATTATATATTGTCTTAATTTTGCTATTTAAAAATATAGAACATCTGATAATTTTATATGTTTCCTTGTAAACGTAAAGCCATTTACCGTTATACAATATCTTATCCAAGGGTTTAAATATAAGACTATTTTTAATACCATATTTGTTTTTCGGTTTAGTATTTAATTTAATAAGGTTAACCACGTTGGGTGTTGTATCACATAGGTATAAAACGTTCGGTAAAGAAATGTTTTTATTATCCTGATTCTTAATATATATTAAGTATTTGTTATTATTAAATATATCAATTACGCTTTTATGAACCGGGAAATTTAAAACTTTATTTCTATTACAAATTTCATCCATTAAACACCACCATAACTTATGTTTTTTTGTTTTCAAAGATACATTATTTATTTTATCGGTAGAATTGTTTAGATTAACAAATACATGTAGTTTATTTTTGTTTTCGAAAAAACCTTTTATATCTTGTTTCGAACCCGTTAGATCGATTATGTAATCATCTATTATATTTAAAATGTTGCCGTTTTTAACTTCGATAAATGGGAATACCATTAGGTCGTTAGGATATTTATACAGGATGTATTGTAAATAGGGTAAACCGCTGAATTTTTCTATTTTATAGATGCAAAAAAATATATATTTTACATTGGTGCTGATATTTTGTAAATTGGTTTCCATATATTCCTCTAAATCATAATTATAAGTTTCTATTTTATCCTTTGTATAATTTAAAACCCCCCTATTTACAGATTTAATATTGTCATTTTTGTTTGATATTTTACCAGTGTTGATATTTATATTTTTTAACCCCTTTGATTTTTTTTGTAACTTGGAATATGTTATTTTATTTAGTGTATTATTTAACTTTGTCTTTATCCCAACATTCATAATATAAATAGATATAAATTATTTTGACGTTTTTCTTTTAATATTGTCTTTTAATTCTTCTTCTCGACTATTTAATATAAATTCGCTTAATTCTTTGGCTTTATCGTTGTTCTTTAAATACCTGGTTAATGCGTCCGTCAAATGTTTTTTAGATAAACATTTTTTAACTTTATTTTGATGGTATACCAGTTTATTCCCGCCCGCCAAATTAAAACAATCTATTTCATTCTGCTTCATTGTATCAACCAATAACGTGGTTATGCCCTTTTTTTCCAATCGTTTGGTTTTCATTAATTTCCCATATTCTTTAATGTCATCGTCCAGTTGAATCCAATGTCTAACATTCTCTAACAATTCGTCCTTGTTCATTATAGTATATTGATGTGTTAATTCTAAATAATAATATTAATTAAATTTTTATTATATCCCCGACCCCTGTCTTATTTTTTTTAATATGGAATAAGCATTTTTTTATTAGTATTGATTCGGGTGTTTTGCATTTTTTACCACATTTTAAATTTTTTCTTTTTCCATATTTCAAAATAGTATCACAAAATACATCATCGTCATCGTTTAATAACGCATTATGTCCCGTGTAATGCATTTTACATACTTTTGAAAAACAGGGTTTATTGCATATACTACCCTTTTTCTTACCGCTCTTAATTATGGAAATGCATTTATTTGGTATATAACACTTTGTCCTAGGTGTATTTATCCCTTTACAAACATATTTTGGATACCTCTTATTTACGGGGATAAGCCCGTTTTGAATACTTCTACAATATGGGCATTTTATTTGATATAAAGATAATTTGGTTATTTCGTAATACGACTTTTTTTTTTGGTTCTGTATTTCATTGAAAATATGCATATAGTTGAACTTGTGTTTGCATTCCAGTGTGATATGATCATCCTCCAACGGTTCCGCGCTAATTAAACATTTATTATCATCGATTATTTCGTCGCGATCTAAACTATTATATAGTATTTTATTAAATAATTCTATATTCATTAATATAAAGAAAAAATATTCTTTATATAATTTAATGGAATTATATTGGGCATTATACACATGGATGTTATTCCACGCGCTGATAGAAAAAAGTAGTGAAGAATTTTATAAAATTAAATACAAAGAAATATTTAATTTAATTAGATCGGTGTGCTTAGAGCTACCCTGTCCGGTATGTAGGAGACACGCTATAGAATATTTAAAAAATATAAACATACAGCATTTAACCACTAGGGAAATGTTTAGGGAAATGTTATATAATTTTCACAACAACGTAAACGCTAGATTGGGAAAACCATTGTATGGTTATAATAATTTAGTAACATACAATAATTATAATATGGCACATATTCTTGTACATTTTAAAAGGTTTTTTAGTAGGCGATATGGGGGTATACTACAGATAGGATTATCTTCAAATCAGAATAAAAGAATATCAGTTGCAATAAATGTTATGACATGGTTTAAAGCGCATTGGTCCGAATTTAATCACTAGAACATGTATAAGAATTCCCGTTTATTTTACATTTTTTTTTAGTATCGTTTTCAAAATATGTGAACCCGGCTTCGTATTTTGATAAATAACCAATGGTTGAATACCAAACAAACCCTATAATACAACCCAGGAACCACCCACAAAACACACTCACCCAGTTACTATGGCACGTCCTAACTCTAATTAGGGAAATTAATAACGTTAAAAACAATAATTGTGTTAATGCCCATAAACCCTTGTTTATTTTATTAACAAATGGGTTTATGAATATGGGAGATATGGCTACATAACTAGTTGTAAATGCCATGAATGTCGCTATGGGGTCGGGGAAAACATCATTATCAAACAACCCAAATAGGCTGTCCTCCCCACCACGGGCGTCTTTCGGTATAATACCAGCCCTGACAGAAACACCTACACATTTTGATAAAATTTTATTAAATAAAACTGTAAGCATGGATCCGAATGTATAGAAAAACCCCCTCAACGATGCATTCATTATCGAGTTAAACATTAATGAAATTGGAACTACTATCGGTATTAAATTTACAACGTTTTTTATGATTGGTGTGTTGTCGGCCATTTATATAATATAATATAAGATAAGATAAGATAAATTAATCACTCGGATACAAATACTATTTTTAACACCTCTTCTATAGTATCTACCATTGTAAATGATATATCGTTAATTATATTGTTATTTTTATATTTTTCCATAAAAGTATCAAAATCCGTTTTATTTTCTCCGGGGAAAATAAAATGTTTAACCCCGGCTTTAATACCTCCTAATATTTTTAGATCCAATCCACCTATAGCAGTAACATTTCCCTGTAAATTTATTTCCCCGGTAATAGCTATATTATTTTTAATTTTTTTACTATTTAATAAACTGTATATAGCGATGGTAATGGCCGTTCCCGCTGAAGGCCCGTTTTTCGGCGTAGCTCCTTCCGGGAAATGTATTCTAATGCCTTTATTTATTTTACCTACTTTATCTGTCAAATTTTTCTGTGCATACGGTGAAGTTAATTTCCACGCAACATCTTTGGCAACTTCGCTAGATTCTTTCATGACATCACCCAATGACCCCGTCAATTTTAATTCAAGAAAATTATTAGTGGGAAAGAATAGTGTCTCTATTTGTATTATCCCCCCTTTACCATATGAATTCGCCCAAAGTCCGCTAATTAGTCCTATTTTATTTCCAGAATGTATTTTTGTAAATAACACCTTTGTTCTAGTTTTTAAATATTTATCGGATATGTTAGCTTCTGTTAGTTTGATTGGAAACGACAATTTGTTATTTATATTATTTATAATCTCAAGGTTAATTTCTCCTATTATTTCATATATAATTTCTTTTAGTTTTCTAACCCCCGATTCATAAGTATACATCTCAATTATAAATTCAATGATATCATCAGTAAAGTCTATGCAATCGGGTATATTAAATTTGGCGTATAACTCTGGTAATATATACTTTTTACAAATTATTAATTTGTCCTGTAGAGAAATATTATCAAATTTTATTCTATGGAATCTATCTAATAATATGGGGTCAACTTTGGATGGATCGTTATATGAAAATATAAATAAGATTTTACTTAAATCCACATCTATCCCATTGAAAAACTTATCCTGGAAACAATCATTTTGGGTTTCATCTACGATATGTGTTAAAACCCCGGTTATTTCTTTGCCGTTTTCAGACTGAGATATTTTATCTATTTCGTCGATAAAAATAATCGGGTTCATGCATTTTTGTTCAATTAATATATCAACAATTCTACCCCATTGCGATCCAACATATGTGAAATTGTGTCCCGCTAAAGTACTTGAATTGCTCCCCCCCCCTATCTGTATCATCGCAAATGGCCTCGGTTTCCCATCCACGTCAAGTAAACAGTTTGATAATCCCTTTTTCGCCAAAGACGTTTTGCCTATCCCGGGCGGTCCTTCAAATCCCAAACAATAACCATTATTTTTACCCGTTATCCATTGCCCAATTATCCTCTGTAAATGCCTCTTGGCCTTGTCGTGTCCATGTATGGCATTATCTAGGGTTGTTTTAATATTGGTTATCGTTTTATTCATATCGTCCCAATTCGTTTCAATATTAGATATTACCTTTTTTAATTCCGATATATTACAATTGTTGTTTGTCTTCGGGTTTGTATTAAGGTTTACATTTAACGCATCTATTATAGTAGTCTCTTCTTTGTATTTATTTATAAAGTTTATTATATTATCCTTCATAAATTGATTCTTTTTACCAGAATGACATATTTTATCAATGTTTTCCAACTCGTGTTGTTTTACTATAGCATTAATCATACAAACATTTGATATTAACTTATTTCTTTTACCGGTAGAATAAAAATTAATAATATTTTTAAATTGCTTATTCTGTATATCGTATAATATTTTCGTTTTAATATTGTAAAAATGTTTTGATATTTCTATACTAGTGATATTAACGCATTTTAACAATTCTTCATCCATTTCAATATCATTGGATTTAATAATGTCTATGCATTTTTTAAAATCATCACGAATAATATTTATATTATTTAAAATTGGTTCGGTTTTATATATACCAAAGGGTATTTTCAACAACCCGTCCAGATAATGCCTGGCTTTTGAACCCGAGTCTTCAGCCTTTGCCTTTATTTCTTTTAATTTAACCATTGCCTTTTCTTTCACGTTATCGCCTACTTTCATTAAACATATTTGTTGTTCAAGTGGTATTTTACTTTGATCAAAGTTAGATAATGTTTTAGTATAATTGATAGTGATTTTCATAGCCTCCCTGAATAATTTCTTTATATTCCAAGGTAAACTATCAAATAACACCGTTTGTTCAACCGTGTCAATAGAAGAATTATTATCATTTGATAATAAATCGTAAAGCAAATACGCTAAATACTGGAATTCGGGATCATCATATTTTATTAATAATTGTATTAGTGTTTTTCTTTGATCAAACAGTGTCCCACCAACGAATTCTTTGATGTTTTGTGATATAGGTTTTTGTTTAATAAGATTTGTTTGGTTTAAATATCCAATAAATCTCTGATATAACTCGGTTTTATCGTATATTAGGAGCTCCTTTATGGTTAAAATTTTAGAGTATATTTCGAATTCTTTTCCTTGGAAATCATGTGTATCCGGTTTATTTTTAATTACGTCATTTAATTTGTTAAGTATATATGTATCATTAACGCATTCTGTCAATATATCATCAACTACCCCGTATATTATAATTGTTTTTTTATCTTCCTTGTCATGAAGCGCAACTTTTATCCCGAATATTTTTTTTTGGAACCCCTTACTCGTCCTCGATAGATCGAAGCATTCGAAGTTTTGCTGAGATTCAACTATAACATGGTCTTCGATTATTTTGTTTTTAATATTAATTTTTTTTCCGGTGGGTTCAGGGTTGTTTTTTTTCCAAGGCAAAACGACATAACTTATGGGGTGAATAAAACTATTAATTGTTTTGAATATACCCCGTTTATCGTCTTTTTGTAATACTTGAATGAAATTATTACCCATTGAAACCGATAATAGGCTTTCAATGCTATCGGAACCATAATTTCTAAATATGGATGAAAGTTCGTTATTTATTTTCTGTATGCTGTTAATTATTTCGTCGTAATTATTTTTCTTTTCTTTTAGATGTTTTAAATTTGATTCAAGGATATTTAATTGTTTATACAATGTTTCTAAATTTAGTATGCATATATTCATTTCGCTTGCGGTAATTATATCCATTGTTTTGTA
>Ga0114997_10002666_pt1 | contig 14302 bp, 14 predicted proteins | sample ArcticOcean_MG_C_2_FD_87045 | JGI IMG/M metagenome (GOLD analysis project Ga0114997, IMG submission 87045) | Marine microbial communities from western Arctic Ocean - ArcticOcean_MG_CB4_136 | ecosystem: Environmental > Aquatic > Marine > Oceanic | place: Arctic Ocean: Canada Basin | collected... | reverse complement strand
TTAAAAAAATGACTGTTTGGGAAAAACAAAATCCAGATTATACAAAAGACCCACAAAAATCATATAAATGGTCAAAAATGTTAGATAGTGTAATAGCAGGTGAAAATAGTCAAGAAGTAAAAAAGAATGAGAAAAAAATTAAAAAGATATTAGGAAAAGTAGTGGATATTAAAGAGGAATTGAAAGGTAATTAATGCATTTGTTCTCGTTTTCGTTGAAAATTTTTAATACGTCTTCTGGAAGTTTCAATACTTTTACTATCAGTAATAGCTTTAAATAATGAAAGGCCTTTATTAAAATCTTCTTCACATTCGATATATAATTTTAATAATATTTCTCTGGTTTGTTCTACTAAGGTTTGTAATAATTTTTCATCTAAATTAGGATTAATGGTTAAAACTTTTTCTCTTTTAACAGGATCTCGCCAATAAGCAAATAATTTTTGAATTACAGATAATAAAGATTTTTCAAGTGTTTGTGATTTATGTATCATATTTTGAATATGTTGTGCGTATTCTTTGAATAGTTTATCAGTAGGTCGTCCAGTATATGATTTTAACCAAGAGCTATTTTTTTTACATAATGGATGATTATGAAAATCTTGTAATGGTATATCAGTAAATGATTTAATTTCCCACTTAGATACTTTAAATATTTTATCAGTTAAAGCGTTATTTCTTGAGTATTCATTTTTAAATTTAACATATGATTTATTTTTTTGTATATCAATAAAAGTGATTTGTCCATATTTTTTGAAATGTTGATTAATTTGTTCTTTTGCCATATTAGTAGCACGATTAACGATAATGCCTATTTTATTTGGAAATTGTAGTCCATTAGTAAATGCTTGATAAAATTTTTCTAAATCATGATAATAGGACTCTCTGGCTTTTTTAGTAACACCTACATATTTTCCAGTAGTAAAATCATAATCATCGAAATATAATAGTTCTAATTCTGGAATACCAATTTCATCATTTAATGATTTAGTCTCTAAAGAAGGAATAGGAACTTCAATACCACCAATATTACTACTTGTTTTTTTAATGTTCATTTTGCAGTTATCAGATTTAACACTTATTCTATTTTGAGTTTTTTGGTGTGGATTAAGTATAGAAATTCTTCTTGTGCACAAAGGAAGAGTATTAAATTGTTGTAATAAAATTTCTTTTTCTTCATTAGTAATATCATCATTATAAGTATATTTAGCATTGATAGTAGTAGCAATTGCTGCGAATAGGTGTGCAATTTTAACATAAAATTTTGCCATTCCAATACATATTCTTTTCTTCTTAACATGAGAGGAAACATCCAATTTATCTAAATCACCTTTATTGAAATATAAAATGGGAGATTTATCCATTTTATTGATAACAGCCCCCTTTTGTGTTTTTTGAGTAAGAAAATCAATATTCATGCTGGTTAAATACTTATTTATAATTTTAGATGTTAGAATAATAAGTTTGTTACAATAAGTAGGTTTTTGTAAATTTTTAAGATCCTGAAAGCTTGCGGTTGTAATATATTTCGCAGCGATATAATTAGTAACAGTTTTAAATTTCATATGTTTTGTAATCTTATTATTTTTATCATTAGTTTGATTAGTTTTCCCTATTTGTCTGGATACTTTATTACCCATATATGATTAATATATATATTATAAAATTGAATTAAAAACAAATATTCATATATTAAATTAATAGCGTGTATAATGAGTAAAATAAATAAAACTAAACGAAAATCAAAAAAGAAAAATTTGAAAAAAATGTGGGATGCGTTTAGCAATGAAGGCGTAGATACATCAAAAAAGTTAGAATTACATTATTCTAAACAAGAGCAAAAGCAAAAAGAGAATTGTGATTTATGTAATAGTGCTTTAGCATATGTAGAAAATAAATTATTAACGTGTACAAATACTAAATGTGGTATAATTTATAAAAATGTATTGGATTCCAGTCCTGAATGGAGATATTATGGAGCAGATGATAGTAGTATGACAGATCCAACAAGATGTGGAATGCCAATAAATCCATTATTAAAAGAATCGTCTTATGGTTGTAAAGTAATATGTAGTAATAGATCCACATATGAAATGAGAAAAATAAGAAGATATACTGAATGGCAATCAATGCCTTATAAAGAGAAATCACAATATGATGAATTTGAAAAGATTAAAGCTTTATCAAAAAATGCGGGAATTCCAAAAATAATAATAGATGAGGCACTAAGACAACATAAAAAAATATCTGAAATGAAAACATTCAGGGGTTGCAATAGAGACGGAATTATAGCCGCATCGGTATATATAGCGTGTAGAATTCATAATTATCCAAGAACTGCAAAAGAAATAGCAACAGTATTTGTGCTTGATAATACAAGTGCTACAAAAGGGTGTAAAAATGCAGTAAATTTATTAAATAAAATGGAAGAAACAAATCTATTAGGAGATAAAACACATTTTCATCAAACAAAACCATTAGCATTCATTGAACGATATTGTAGTAGATTAAATTTAAATAAAGAATTAACAATGGTATGTAAATTTGTAGCAAATAAAATAGAAAGAAATCATATAATTCCGGAGAATACACCACATTCAGTTGCTGCAGGAATAGTATATTTTGTGAGTCAAATGTGTAATTTAAATATTAGTAAAAAAAATGTAAATAATGTAAGTAAAATAAGTGAAGTAACAATTAATAAATGCTATAAAAAATTAGAAAAAATAAAAGAAGACCTAATTCCAAATATAATTATTAAGAAATATTCTGAATAAATTAAATATTATAAATATAAATATTTAATTTACCATTTTGGCAATAATATCTTTTCTAACCTTATTCCAATATTCAGGTCCTCCAGTTTTAGACCCCCCTTGATGTGTAACTTGATTAGGATGAAGTCTATATAAAACTAAATGTTCAGGGAAATTATAAATTTTTCCGTATTTTTTTAACATTCTTAGTTCTAATTCAAAATCATGAGATAAATCATCATTTCCCCATGTTTCTTTTAAATCAATACAATAATTTCCCACTTCCAACACCTTAGATTTTCTATAACAAACAGTAGGATGATTAACAAACCAATGAGGAAAGTCTTTAATATAGTCATCCCAGGTAATAGTAGGATGTTTTGTTATATTAACAAAACTATTTTTTTCTGTCCCTTTAAACATTAAAATTTGTGCTCCACAAATTGCTGTATCTTGATTTTGTTCCATATATTTAAATTGTTTTTCAATCCTATTTGGCACCATAATATCATCACTATCTAATTTAACAATAATTTCATTATTACATAAATGAATTCCTTTATTTAAAGAATGACCTATTCCTTTATTTCCATCATTTTCATAATATATAACATCAGTAAATCTACTATTTTGTTTAAAATCATCTAATAATTTTTTTAATAAAGTAGTATGTAGGCTGTCAGAACCATCATTAATCCAAACGACTTCAAAAAAAATATTACCAGTTTGAATTTTAATAGAATCAAGACAATCTTTAACATAAGAAGCGTTTGTATTATAACTGGATACAAGTATGCTTACAGATTTTCTAGGAGTCAAAAATTGTTTAGGTAATTGAATAGTATTCATAATATCATATGAGTGTTTTGTAGAACCCCATTCTTGATTAGCATAAATTTTATCATGACCATTATATTCAGTACCTGATACATGAATTGGTAAGAAATAATGACTGGGTAAGATAGTAATATCTTTCCATTTTTGTTGCCAATATAATCTGGTTAATAATCCAGGACCAACAGTTCTCCACGCTCTTCTTCCAGTTTTTTTGACAGAAATTTCATTATTTTTAATCCACTCTATAGCAAGTCTCGGAAGTTCATGTTTAGGAGGAAAAGCCATAGTTCCAGTAGCAATTAAAGGATGTGTTTTAGCTAATACATCGTTATATTCATCAGTTGGCACCCATCCAGCATTTCTTACTTTTTCATTTTCATATCCAACAAAAGCCTTATATTTATCTACTAAATATGTAACAGGTTCAATACAAAATGCGTCAGCATCAACAAAAAATCCACCATATTCATATAATAATTCCCATCTAATAATATCAGCTTTTCCATTTATTTCTTCCATAGAATTAATTCTGTCAGTTAATTGGGAAATAAATCCTCTTTTTGTTAATTCTTCTTCAGTCCATCTAATATATTCAAATCCTTCTTTTTCATGAATATTTTTCCATGTATCCATAAATTTAGTTGGAGGGGGTTTATGACCAATCCAAAGTTGATGAATTATTTTTGGTATTGATGACATTTATATTATTTATTAAATTTCATTTAAATATATATTAGAAATATTAATTAAATGAAAATACTAATAACAGGTTGTTGTGGATTTATAGGAACAAATTTATGTTTAAATTTATTAAAAGAGAATAAATACAGAGTTTTTGGTATTGATAATTTTACAGATAATTATAATATCGACTTTAAAAAAAATAATTATAATGAGTTAAAAAATAGTTCAAATTTTGTATTTTATGAAGAAAATGTTTTAAATACAAAAAAAATAGGAGTAGTAAAACCAGATATTATTATTCATTTAGCATCTATTCCAGGTGTTAGAAAGAGTCTTCAAGAACCATTATATTATATAGAAAATAATATTTCTACTTTTGTTTATTTATTAGAGGAATGTAAAAAACATAAAATAAAAAAAGTAGTATATGCGAGTAGTAGTAGTGTATATGGTGCGAATAAAGAAACACCCTTTAATGAGAATGATAAAATAATAAGTTTAAGATCATCTTATGCTTGTAGTAAAAAATGTATGGAAGTATATGGAAAATATTATAATGACGTATTTAATATAAAAACTATAGGGTTACGATTTTTTACAGTTTATGGAGAAAGAGGGAGACCAGATATGGCACCATATATGTTTTTAAAAAATATAGCAGAAGAAAATGAAATTACACAATTTGGAGATGGGTCATCATATAGAGATTATACATATATTGATGATATAATATCGGGAATTGAATCTGTAATAAATGGTAATGGGACCTGGGGAGAAATTTATAATTTGGGTAATGGAAATCCAATAAATTTGTGTGGTTTTATTGAGTTATGTGAGAAAATTACAGGGAAAAAAGCAAAAAAGAATATAATTGGAAAACAAACAGGTGATGTAGATGTAACATATGCTGATATAAAAAAAGCACAAAAAGATTTACATTATAAACCAAATATAAATATAGAATCTGGATTAAAATTAACATTTAATTGGATGGTGACAAATAATAGAATATCTTTAAAAACAAATTAAACAATTTAAGATTTTATATATTATAAATGAATGAAATATATAAAATAGAAGATACGGAATATGATATTGGAGATAGAACTTATTTAATAGATAATAATCATTTTCCTGATTTTCAAAAAAGATTAAAGGAATTTAAAAATCAAATTATAAGAGAAGTTGAAAATAATGAAGGAAAATCTTATGTGCATTTTGGAGATGGTGATTATTTTTTTCTTAGAAATATTCCATTAGGAAGTGCAGAACCAGGTAAAAGAGCATTATCAATTCCTTACGAATCGTTGAATATATTGCCTTTTAGACACGGATGGTCAAAATCAGACTATCATTGTGTAGAATATCTCGAAAAAGGAATGCCAGAAAAATTAAATGAACTATATCCTGGACAAAAAACAATCCCAACAGAATATTTATATGGATTGACAAGTAATAGATGGTTTTTAAAAACATTTAAGGGTAAAATAGGACTAATAGGTGCTGGTCCCAAATTAGATTTAATAAAAGAATTAATGAAGTATAAAAAGTATCAAGAATATTTGGGATTAGAACAATTTAATGATTATATAAAAATACCACAAAAGTTTGCCTGTGATAATTTAGATAATACAATTAATATGGTAAAAGAACAGTTAGAAAATGCGGATCCAAATACACGAGTTTATTTGTATGGAGTAGGTCATGTAAAATCAGGATTAATGCATCACTTACCTAATATAAAAAAAGCTATTTATCTTGATGTAGGAGCAGGAATAGATGGTATAGCAGGATTATTAGATCCAGATAGACCATATGCGATGAATTGGGTAAACCATAGATTAAAGGATTATGATTATAGTAACTTAGATTTATTGAATTACAATCAGTATAAAGATAAAAAAATAGTATATTTATAAAATGCAAAAATTAGCATTAGTAACAGGAGGAACAGGTTTTTTAGGAAATAAGTTAGTTGGTGAATTGTTAAAAAAAAATTATGCCGTTAGAGTTGTTGCAAGAAATGAGGGTAAATTAATTTTATTGAAGAATGAATATCCTGAGATAGAAATTATTCCTGGTGATATTTGTAATAAGTTAACAGCATATCAATGTTGTAAAGATGTTAATGCTATTTATCATTTAGCTGCGTTTAAACATGTTAGACTTGCTGAGAAGTTTGCTCTTGAATGTATAAATACCAATGTAATTGGTACAATAAATATTTTAAATGAAACATTAAATAATCCTAATCTTGAATATGTTATAGGTATAAGCACTGATAAAGTAGCTAAGGTAACAGGGACATATGGTGCTTCAAAATATTTAATGGAATCATTATTTTATCAATATGAGGCATTAAATACTAATGTAAAATACCGTTTAGTTCGTTATGGAAATGTATTATATTCAACAGGTTCTGTTTTATGTATATGGAAGGAACGGTTGTTAAAGGGAGCAGAAATAATAATTACAGATAAAAATGTTACGCGGTTTTATTGGTCGTTGGAAGAAGCAATAAAATTAATATTTGATTGTTTAAAATATTCTACATCTACAGAACCATATTTACCAGAAATGAAAACAATGAGTTTGGGAGATATACTGGAAGCAATGAAAATGAAATATTTACCAAAAGATAAAGAATTAAAACTAAAGGTAATTGGTTTGCAAAAAGGAGAAAATTTACATGAAAGATTGATAATTGATGGTCCATTATCTAGTGAATATGAAAAATATACTATCGATGAAATATATAAAATGGTATAATAAATATAATAACCTTTATGTTATTATTAAAAAATATAATAACATAAAGGTTATTATATTTATTATTAAAATGATAATATATTTAGTAACTTGTGATAAAACATCTTACATATTACCAGCCACAATTTATTTATATAAAAAGTTTTATAGAGATACACCATTAATAAGAATATTGGGATTTAAAAAACCAATATTACCAGATTGGGAAAATGTAGAGTTTATTTCTATGGCTCCAAAACAAGAAACAATACAAAAATGGTCAAAATATATACATGATTATTTAATTACATTAGAAGATGAATTAATTTTTTTTGCGTTAGATGATTTTTTTCCAATTGATTATATTAATAAAGAATGTTTGTCATATGTGTCAGATTATATGAAAAATAATAATGTTGGATTTTGTAATGTTAGTCAGGAACCATCTTCTTGTAAAAAAAGAAATGAAGTTGATGAGATATTGTTTGATGAAAGTTATTTTGTTTATAAAAGAAAAAAAAATATAAATTATCAACTCGTTCTTCAACCCGGTATATGGAACCGAAAATATTTAATTGAAGCATTAAGTATTGATATAACACCTTGGCAGTTTGAATTGTATAGAACTGGTTGGGCAAATAATAATAATAATTATTATAATATTGCAACATCAAATTTACCAAAAGAAAATCATACGTGTTTAATGCCATATTCAGAACAGAGTTCATTGTCTTCAAAGTGGACAGGATATATTTCTGTATTGGGATTAAAACATGAAATAGTAGAAAATATGATAAAAAATAAGTTATTAAATAAAGAAAAGTTAATAATAGGTGCTTGGCAAAATTTTGTTCTTTGGAATAAAGATTTTAATGAAAATGACCTATTATTATTATCAAAAAAACAATCCCATGGACATTGGTATAGTTTATATAATAAGTATTATACATAATTTAAAAACATATTATTAAATAATGTATAAAATGAGTGAAAAGGTAAATATTAATAATAGATATCCAGAAGACGGAGAAATAAGAAAAGATATGAGACCATATGAAGAATATTATAAATGTTTAATATCAACATTTAATATGTCTGAAATTAAGTCAGTATGTGATGTAGGTTGTGCAACTGGTCATCTTTTATATTATCTAAAGGAAAATAATAATGTAAAAATTAAGGGATATGAATATTTTGATTATCATAAAAAAAACGATTTATGTAAAGTAAAAAACGATATTGAGATATATGATATTCGAGATGAATTACCAGATAATGTAGAACAATATGATATAGTTAATTGTTCAGAAGTAGGTGAACATATTGATAAATCATTTGCAGATATACTTATTGAAAATGCTAAAAAATTATCAAAAAAATATGTAATTTTTACATGGTCCAGTCATGGAGGTGATATTGAACCTCATTGTGATCCATTACATCAACATTTAAATCCTTTATCTCGAGAAAAATATATTAATTTAATGAAAAATCATGGTTTAAGGCCTAATATGGAATTAACAAATAAATTTTTGACAGAAAGTAGTAAATATAGAAATTTCTATTTTTGGTGGAGAGAAAGTTTTATAATATGGGAAAAAATAAAATAATTTTTAGAATAATACGATTAAATTTATAAATAATTATATAACTTATTTATAAATGGAAACATTCAAGATAAAAATTGATGATTATAAAAAAATAATACCAATTGGTTATAATTGTGGTACAGGGATGGTATTAATTAATTTAAATTTACGAAAAGAGGCCTATCCTTTAGATTGGGTAATATCTAATCCAGCTTTTGTATATAAATATATTAAAACAGATTTTAAAGATTATTTTTTAAAAAAAAATAATAACACTAATTATTTAGGTCAAAAATTTGATTGGTTTAAGACTACAGATAATCATAATACTCATAATAATAAGGCAGATATCGAATCAGACATTAATTTAGAAACAAATTCTATAGATATTTTTAAAAATAATTGTATGAAATTTAATCGTAGAATTAAAAGATTTTTATCAGCATTAAATAGTAATAATAAAATTTTATTTGTTTATATGAAAGAATATAAAATTACTGGTGAAAGTCGTGAACATTTAAATAAAGAAAAAGAACATGATGATTATTTAAAAAAAATAGATTTATTATTAAAAGAAAAAAATGTTGATTTTTCTTTATTAATAATAGATTTTTCAAATAAAGAAAGTATTAAAAAAAATGGTAATGTAATAACAATAACACTTAGAATATCAAAACTGGAAGACTGTAAAAGAAAATGTATATCTAATAAATTATACAAATATTTGGAAATATAAACAATATACTAAAATTTTAATATAATAATAATAATTATTAATATATTATTATATGGAAAACCCGATTATAATACCTTTAATTAGTTATAAAGACAATAGAGGTGAATTTTATGAATCATATAAAAATATACTCTTAAAAGAAGATAATATTAATTTTAAAATAGTACAAGAAAATACTTGTACTTCAAATAAAAATGTTATTAGAGGTTTTCACTATCAAGAAGAACCTTATCAACAATCAAAATTATTACAAGTATTAAACGGAAAAATAAAAGATGTATTAGTTGATATTAGGGATGGTAATACCTATTGTAAAATTTGGGAATTTAATTTAGATTCAAAAAATAAACAATTGTTATATATTCCAAAGGGGTTTGCACATGGATATAGCGTATTAGAAGATAATACAATAGTATCATATAAAACTGATGCTTTATATAATAAAGAAAGTGAAAAGGGAATAAATCCATTATCACTGAATATAGATTGGGAAATAGAAACCCCAATAATATCAACAAGAGATAAAAATTTAAAATATTGGTCTTAATAATTCAGTAACTCTTTTACTATCGCACATTATCTGATATAGTAAATCTATATTATGAATAAAAATATCATTAAATTTACCAGATATAGGATATTCATTTATTAGGTAAAATAATTATATAACTTTATTTATGAAATTAATTATTTAATTGTTCGAAAAATTGTTTTACCCAATAAATGACATAATCAATATCTTCGTCAGTCATATTTAAATGAACAGGTAATGTTATTAATTTTAACCATTCTTTATCTGCGACAGGGAAATCTCTATCTTGTTTAAATATCGTAAATGTGTGTAATGGTCTAAAATGAACAGATGTATGAATATTTTTAGAAGTTAAATATTCCATTAAAGTATCTCTATTTTCAGGTTTAACCTTGGCACAATAATATTGGACAGTATGTGAATAAGGTGGAATTTCAATTACATCTTTCAACTCATCGTTATATTTTTGTTGAATAAATCTACGTCTTTCAAGATTTTTATCTAATTTTTTTAGTTGTGAAAGACACAATGAAGCATTTATATCTATCATATATGCCTTATAGCCCAATATATCAATATCATATTGCCATTTGTATCCTTTTTTTTTTTCAGTATTATTGTCAAATCTTCCACTATCCTTATCTCTGGAATATGTACTATCAATACCAAACCAAGATAATTTTCGCAATTTTTTATTAAGTCCTGGACAATTAGTTGTTATCATACCACCGTCACCACAAGGCATAGTTTTTACACCTTGGAAAGACCATACAGCAATATCACCTTGTAATCCAGCACCATCAACATAACAACTGTGAGCACAATCTTCAATAATTAATCCATTATAAAACTTTCGAATTTCGGCAATAGGTGCTGGTATTCCTGCCATATTAACACAAATAATAGCCTTTGTATTAGATTTAATCATTTTTTTAACGTCTTCTGGGTCTATATTATGATTAATAGGATCTACATCAGCTAATCTGCTTGTACAATTATTCCACATAGGAACACCAACAGTAGTAGCAAAGGACATAGTAGGGCTAATAACATCACAATCCTTAATATCTAAAGCTTTAAAAATTAAATCTAATCCGGCAGTATTACTTGTAACTCCAATAGCGTATTTTGAGCCAACTAATTTTGAAAATTTATTTTCAAATTCTTCTACACGCGGTCCATTAACCCACCATCCGCTTTTTATACATTCAGCTACGGCTTCGCAGTCATCATCATCTCCACGAGGTCCTAATACAGGTAATACTTTACTTCTTATTTCCATATAAATACTAATATTTATTAATATTTAAATCGTTCGCAAATATATATATTAAATATAATTATTTCTTATTTACATGCACATATGCATAAAAACAAGATGCGTATGGGTCTTTAACTCTTTCACATTGTTTAATATTAAAGTTTAATTTTTCGTAAATTTTACGATAATTAATACAGGCATATTGTTCCCTTAGTTCAGTTTTTCCTCTAACAACACAATTTATCATATCATTTTGATTCTCAGCATGTATAATATTTTTACATACTCTTGACATTTCCTTTATAATTTGTATAGCTAACACATATGGTATATGCATTAATACAGTGCATGTAAATCCAACATCAAAATAATTATCAGAATATGATTTTAATGTGTTCAATATATCTTTATTTATAGTAGTAGAGGTTACTTTCATATTAGGAGAAATAATATGTGTTCTTTTTTGAAAATTATCTATCATTTGATCAAAATGAGTTTTATTATGTTCAACAGAAACAAGTTCTTCAATATTATCATGATGTTCCGCAAAAATAAATTTACTAACACATCCGGAACCTGCTCCTAAATCAATTATTTTTTTATAATTATTATTTTTAATTGTATCAACAATAAATCTATGTCTTGGATCTATATCAGGGAATACATGGGTTGAATTATACCAACTTTCAAGTGTTGGTTGAGGTTTATAATTTTCATATGAATTAAGAGATTCATTATAAATATTAATATCTGTAGCAAATTTGATATCAGTAAAATCTATATCATTAAAATTCGTATTTAGTAAATCTATAAGTTCATTCATTATATACACCTTTTATGATATATATTTAAATAGAATTTAATGTATAAATAAAAATGAAGAATTTAATATTTTGTTCAACTTCTTTTCATTTACCGCATTATCCTCATAAGATAAGAGAAAATGAATATTATTATTGTTTTAAACAATTAATTAGAATGTTGCCTGAAAATTTTGAAATAGTTATTTGTGATAATACAATATCATCCTTAAGTAGTTTGGAAGATAGTGAATTAAGAACTTTTTTAAGTAGAATGAAATTTTATATTTTAGAACGTAATATAGGTGAAAGAAATATAGGTATGGGGGAATTAGACGAGTTAATATATACAAGTGAAAAGATAAATTTTAATAATTACGATAAAATAATATATTGGACTGCAAGAAGATTAGTTACAAATCCCTGGATTTTTGAAAAAGTGAATGATATGAAAAAAAACTGTTTAATATCAAATCCAGAGTTTTTACATTTAAATAATAATTATAATTTTAGATATAGTCCAGCAGCGAAAAATTTATATAATGATATGTTTTTTGCGTTTTCATCAAAATTAATGTTAGAATATGTCGAATATTCTAAAAATAAAATATTATTTTGTCTTAAAAATGAAATAGGTTCAGAACAGAATTTATATAATTTTATAAATGAAAAAAAAATAGATTGTGAATGGTTAAAATGTTTGGGATTAATTAGAATAGATTATAAGGCAAATAATGAAATACAATTAATATAAATTAAACTTAACACAAATTGTTTATAAATGCCTAAATTTTATAAAATAAAAAATAATAATTGTTTTTAATATATTATAATTATAATTCTTCTAACCATTCTTTATTATCACAAGTCCATAAAACAGTTTTTTTTATACTATTTTCAAAATTAATAGGAAGAGTCCATCCCATATCAAACATTTTATTACCATCTAATCCATATCGTAAATCATGACCAGGACGACTACTATGAAAATCAACCATTTTATATTTTAATTCCATATTCATAGTATTTGCTATTATTTGTGCCATTTCAAGATTAGAAACTTCTCTTTCTCCAGTTAAATTATAACTCTCACCAATGGTTCCTTTATGTAATAAAAATAAAACTCCAGCAGCAATATTACGTGCGTGAATATAAAATCTGGTTCCAGATGTTTTTTTATCAGGATAACTATGAATCTGGACAGTTTCGTTATTTAAAACTTTTTTGATTACTTTTGGTATAAATTTTTCAACATGTTGTTTTTCACCAAAAGCATTCATAACATTGATTCGAATAATAGGTATTTTATATGTATTATGATATGATACACATAACTGCTCAGCACCCGATTTAGAAGCTGAATATGGATTTGTTGGATTATGTCTTTCGTCTTCTTTATATAATTTTTCTCCAAGAGCTGGCCCATATACCTCATCAGTACTAAAATAAAAAAACTTTTCTAAGTTTTTTAATTTCCTTGCGTATTCTAATAAATATAAGGTTGACATTATATTATTTTTAACAAAAGGAACCGGATTTTTAATACTATTATCGACATGAGTTTCCGCTGCCATATGAACAATAATATCAATATTACCAAGTTCTTTAATTATACCAACTGAAAATTCGTGAGATAAATCCCAAGTAATAACCTTTAATCGCTTTTGATTTACGGCCCATTGGAAATTTTCTTCCTCTAATCTTTTAAAACCCATACTCGCGTATGTTAATTTATCAATAACAATAATATTCCAATTAGTATTGTTAATAATATGTTCTACAAAATGATGTCCAATAAATCCACAACCACCTGTAACTAAAATATTTTTAGTCATTATAATATAATTATTTCATTATATTTATATTATAATTTTATAGTTTTAATTAATTTATCTAATTCAGAAGCTCTTTTTTTCATGGTTAAATGTTCTAATATATATTCTCTTGGTTTATAACTACTTAAATTTTTTATAAATTTATTATATCTATCTTCAAATTCATTTTTATTATAAAAAAATTCACCACATCTGATATCCCAATAAGGAATAGAAGATGCAGATATTTGTGTGTATTGTGATCTATATTCTTGACTCATATTAGTAACATTCCAAACTAATAAAGGAACATTACAAGAAAGTGCTTCTTCTATAGCAAACCCCTGACTTTCATGAGCATCTAATATTATTCCATATTTTGCTTTTTGTAAATATTTTAAATATTTTTTTTCAGGATATTTATTTAAATAATCAAAAACTTCAACTTTTATATTTTTTTGTTTTAAAAAATTTACAATAAATAATAACTCTTCTGGTTGTCTTCTTTTATAATAAATATAAACCTTTGTTCTTTTGTTTTTTGTA
>Ga0114997_10002665_pt1 | contig 14304 bp, 16 predicted proteins | sample ArcticOcean_MG_C_2_FD_87045 | JGI IMG/M metagenome (GOLD analysis project Ga0114997, IMG submission 87045) | Marine microbial communities from western Arctic Ocean - ArcticOcean_MG_CB4_136 | ecosystem: Environmental > Aquatic > Marine > Oceanic | place: Arctic Ocean: Canada Basin | collected... | reverse complement strand
TGCGATTTCTTTGCCATCATTTTCATCAAAATCAAACTTCTTTGGCGCGATCTTCAATATCGGATCGACAATGGAAACTAAATTTAATTCATCACTCAAGTATTTCATAATATATTTTTACCACAAATCGTACTGGATGTATGATTCAACTGTATGATTCCAATTGTACCCATACTCAGATTCTATTTTTGTTTTAAGAGTTAATCCACTGATGCCGCCCATGTTTTTAAACTTGACACCAAATTCAGTTACTTCTTCTCCGTCATTTTGCTTACCAATCTCTGCATACCACTTGTCTTGTGACCAACCTAATCTGACATTATTAGCAGTATCACTGAGGTCAATGTTGTCGAACTCACCAAACTTTATTTTGTTTTCCCACTTGGCGTATGGATATCCATCTGCAACTGTGGCGCCTACTAAAAATGCGGCACATAACCCAAGTGTAAGTCCTACAACTTTCATGTTAGCTCCTATGAAATTACTGAATAATTTTGTTTCTTTTCAAATTTAATAACACTCCTGAATTTATCAAACAGGATGTCTCCTTTGTGTGAGATTACAAATACATTCGCATCTTCACCTATAGTATTTAGTAAGGACATAACGTAGTCAGTACCATTATTGTCCAAAGAACTATCAAAAACTTCATCTAGTATTAACAAATTTGTAGCGGCACTGTTCTTCATCTTAGCAATGGTGCGCCAAGTAAACAGTAATGCCAAATCAATTCTTTGCTTCTCACCTTCACTGAATGATGCATAACTAAATTTGTCTCTGTGTCGGGACTTAATAGTCTCGTTGAACTTCTCATCCAAATCAAATTGAACAAAGAAGTCCATCGAGGCTAAGTACTTATTGACTAATGCATTTATAGCAGGCAAATACTGGCGAATGATTCTAGTCTTTATGCCAGTGTCTTTCAATAGTGAAGCGGCTAGTTTTAAGTAGTGACCCTCTTCATTCTTGATAGACTTATCATGCTCTTTTTCCACAACAACTTTCGCAAGGGCTTTCAGCTTGTCTTTTTCTTCTGTGATATCTGCAACATTAACTTTTGCATGTGATATCTCAGCATTCAGCTTTGTCAGAAACTTTTGATTGGTAATAATCTCATTGTTTATATCTACCAACTGGTCTGACAAATCGACAAACTTTTCCAGTGCATCATTTAGTTGCGTGAATTCATTTTCGATTTTCTTATTTGCTTCTTGTAACTCACCAATTTTTCTGTGTCGTTCAATTTTAATCTCTGCTTTGAAGTCATGCGAAATACCTTGCTTGCAGGTCGGACAGTCATTGTGCTTCTCATAAAAATCTAACTCTTTTCTTACTTTTGTGATTTGGGTTGTGAATTGATCTCGGAAGTTTCTGAGTTTTTTGATTCTCTCTTTAGGATTTCCCAGAAGATCCTTCGCTGTGACTGTTGTTGTTGCTTGTTCCTCGAATGTCTTAATCGAGTCCTCGATTGCATTAATCTGTCCTTGCATGTCTGCTATTTTGGTTTGTTTATCATTCTCCAAAGTAGAAAGATACTTCTGTTGGAGAATAGTTTTGGACTTACTGATTTCAACTTCGGATTCTATGTCCCGTATAGTATCCTTCAACTTATTTATCTTTTCTTTTAGTACAACATTCATCACAGTGAATATTTGAATATCAAGAATATCTTCTATGATCTCTCTTCTACTACCCAAAGGCAACTGCATGAAAGGTGTGAATGAAGCACTGCCTAGTATAACAATTTGAGTGAATGATTTGTAGTTCAATTTTAGAATAGCTTCCTCAAGATACTTTTGCATATCTCTGAGCGCGGCATCTTGATCTATCATTTTAGCATTACAATAAATCTCAAAATAGTTAGGCTTAATACCTCGTCTAATTTTGTACTCATTAGTACCGACAGCAAACTCAATTTCTACTTCCAGTGCTTTGTCGTTAACAGCATTAACTAGCTGAGGCTTATTGATTGCTCTGAATGGCTTATTAAACAAAACAAAACATAGGGCATCTAGCATAGTAGATTTGCCACTGCCATTCTCACCAACAATCAACGTACTAGTACTGCGAGTGAAATCAATCTCAGTAAACGCATTGCCAGTAGAGAGAAAATTCTTCCACTTTAATGTTTTAAAAGTAATCAAGCGTTATAACCTCTTGTCTTTAAGTAAGGTGCAATAACCTGTTCTGTAAACATCCTATTCATTTCAGCAGTCGGATGTTTTACACCTATCGAGCGTCTTTCACGTTCAAGCCATTTCATTCCTTGTGGCAAACATACATCTCTGCACCATTCATACATGCCTTTGATGGGCAAGAATTTTGTGAAGTCTATTAAGTCATATAGATACTGAACGTCTTCTTTGAAGTCGTTTTCTAGGAGCAAAGTATCTTCGCTCATTACAGTGAAGAAGTACTTAACTCCAACACTTTCTAAATAATGTTGAGTTGCTAAAATCTTTTCGAAGGTGTTTGTTTTTCCGCCGACTCTACTGAAGAAATTATTGTAATATAGGTCAGCGAATGGATCAACATCTGCCCACGCGGCATTCAGTATCAGCCACATAGCCTTCCCAGGAGCAAACTTATCTGCCCACGCCCTATTTAAAGGATGAATATCTTTCTTGAACAGAGGCTTGCCCATAAGCAATAGTCTATCGTCAATTTCCTTTTGAGACTCAAGCATAAAATCATGTCTGTCTGGTCCTGACCACTCAACACCACATAATATATCTTTAGGATCTACGCCTTTTTTGAGAAGTTGACTAACGCCGAAGATTGCTTTGCGACTTATGAGAGAATTGCCAGATGAATTCATGCCGTAATTATATATACTTGCACCGAAAATTTTTGCTAGTGGTGACACCCATGTCTCAAATTCTGCTTCACGTGGAGCTTCAGTGTTGCCTTCAAACAATGAACGATAAAAATTTGGTCCTGACTGAGAAGCATGGTTTGCGTTTTCATCCGTAAATGAACATCCAGATGCAACTAAGTATTTCATTTAATTCTCCGACTGTGCTTCTACATATAGAGTCCTTAGCACCGATTTTAATTTATCACGATCCAAGTCTGTGGCTACATTATCTACATAATCATTCAACAATGTCATGGTGTCTTCTAGATTTACCTCTACTTCACCAACTGCGTCATCTTCAAACTCTGAAAAGTCTTCGATGATTTTTAATTCGATAAGATTGCATTGGTAAAGGTTGTCAATGAATGCATCGAAATATGCAAAGTCGCTTTTCTTTACAACTACTACCTTTACGCAACTATTGGCAATAGAATCATAATCATAATCAGCAATGAGACTTCTAAAATCATCTGAGGTATCATCGAAATAAAACTTATGGAAGATAGTAAATGGGTTTTGTAAAAATTCGACTGAGTTGTCATATGTGTCATAGATGTTAAAGCCTCTGGGATCTTCATAATCTGACCAAGTAATTTCATAGGGATTTCCAAGGTAAAGTATATTGTTAGTCCGACTACGGTGATGATAATGCCCACTACACACCAGATCAAAATGACTGTAAGGGCTAGTATCCGATCCATGAGATACAATAGCACCTTTGTACATCTGGAACCCACTGAACTCAAAGTGACCAAAGACAGCCTTCGCCTCAGTATTCTTAATGACATCCATAGTGTGAGTGTAATTTTCACTACAAATCCAAGGGACAAATAATATCTTACGTTCATCAAAAGTTAGCTCCGTGACCTCTGGGTATATTTTTATGTTATCATACTCGCCAAGCAACAACTCGGGTGAGTTCACCTTGTTAGTGTTCTTAAAGTATGTATCATGGTTACCTGGTATCATGTGAATGTCGATGCCCAGATCCCGTGCCTTGTCAAAGAAGTATTCCTTACAACTCTGCAAGGTGTTATAGTTGATAAACTTTCTTCGGTCGAATACATCACCCAGGTGCAGTATAGTTTTAATTTCTCTTTCTACCAGAGTAGGGAAAAAGAATTCATCATAAAACTTCTTGAAGAAGGCATCAAACTGTATAGAATCACCTCGCGCTCCGAAGTGAGTATCGTTTATCGTGGCTATTTTAATTTTGCAGTACCTTCAGTAGTGTCTTAGCTTGACTCTTGGCATCATCAAGTGCATGATGACTTATGTCAGTTTCCTGCGCTCTGATCTGAGCGTTACTAATACCCATAAGATTCATCACTGTACGAAAGCACATAACGTCCCAATGCTTCCAGGGTGTATTCACACCAGTGCGTGTCATAGCTTCTTCAAGAATAGTGATATCAAAAGATGCTCCGTTTCCCCATGGCTGTACCCGCTCATTACCAATCCAGGAACAGAACTTCTGTAGTGCTTCTGTCACTGGTACTGGGTCGACCATAAGTGCTTGCAATGCTTCGGGCTTCTGTTTCTGCCACCATGCAATTGTATTCTTGTCAATGTGTAGACCAGCTTCTTTGCAAGTCTTAGCATCTACATTGATATAGAACTCTTCAAATATACCGTCTTGTATGTTGAACTTAACAGCACCAATAGAAAGTATAGTGGCGTGGGCTCTAGTAGATAGAGTCTCAAGGTCAATCATAATATGAGTTTGTTTAGGATTCATGCATCTTCCAATGGTATTGTTACAAGATTGAAATCACTGAAATAATCCCAGTGACCTGAAGCATCAGGAATCGGGACAGTTACTGTCTGGTCATCGCTGAAGGTGTAAGTAGCAGTGCTACTGGTGATCTTATACGGTGACTGGACATCAACCGTCTGGTCAGCATCACTGAAATTGGTATCTATACCGTTGCACATAGTAGTTCTCCATTTATTAAGACAATGATATCATGGATATCTGGGGAAGTCAAGTGATATTAGATATCTTTTAAGGCTTCTATCTTCTCTTTAGCCAGTTTCAACGCTTCTTTATCGTCAAGATACTTAGGTCTGCGTTTAGGAACCTTAGTCTTCTCATTAGCAAACTCAGCATCGTGCTTATTTGCTTGATCAATTTGTTTACGCATGTAATCAAGGAACTCTGTCGCATGGGTATCGCCGCCATGGTCTTGTGTGAACACTTCAGAGAATTCCATGTTCTGGATGTATCGCATCTTGGTACTTTGATACTTCTTCTCTTTCTGAATCCTGCGAATGAAAGCATAGTAGGTTATTTGGGTAAAATATGCGAACGGGTTGGAAGATTTAGCAGGATCAAAGTTACCCATATAAGTGATACAGTTTTCAATACCATCGAGTATCATCTCATCACGAAAAGTGTAGTTAACAAAGTTGGCTTTGTACGCCAGATGATTTGCAATCTTAACAAAACATTCTCCGATGTAATTGGGACACCTTGGCTTTGGAAGATCGTTCTCTTTCGCTTCGATAACAAGTTCTCGGTGGGCAGATATCTTCGCCAAGAATTCCTTATTGTTAACGTAATGCCTATTGGTACTGGCTTCTGCTTTTTTCACTTTATTTCTCCATTATTTAAAAAAGGTATTGACATTTTTATGGAACACTGTATAATAGGGTGTGTCCCTTTAAGATAAAACATTAATTAACTTTGTTGTCATCGATAGCTTGCTTGTATTCTAAGATTGTGTCAAGCATATCATCACTGTATGATCTCTTCTCAGCCGCATCAGTTCTGGGGCGTTCAGGATAAAATATCTTACTGACTATAGAATGATAATCATTGACATACGCATCACCAAGAATACTGATATTTAAAATGTGGTGTTGTTCTACGGGAAATGCAATTTCGTCTGAGAATGGAATCCAAGGAACTAAAGAAAAAGATTCCATCACGCCATTCTCTGTAGCAGAATAATCTCTATCTACTCTAAGAGGAGTAATCAAAAGATAATGATCTTCATCGAGATTCTGTTCTACCACAGCCACTAGCTGAAGTGAGTCACTAAAAGTTATTACACATGGTACGTTATATTCAATCATCGATTTGCATCTTCACTATTTTGTAGTTAAACGATTCTTCGTTATAGATTTTAATTCTTTCCATCATATGATTAAGAGTAAAGTTCTTCTTTGATTTCCAAGATAAGTCATCTCCCAGATCGAACAAGTTACACACTGTCTTCTGTCCACCTTTTCTAAGACCTCTACCAATTGACTGTAGATTTCTGATACGACTCTTACTAGGTGAAGCAAATACGACATTATGTAAGTTCCTTATATTAATACCAGTAGAGAAAGTACCATATGAAGCAACTATTATAGCATCATTTTCTTCCTCTGTCAAGCGGCGTATCTCTTCCCTATGCTCTGTGTCAGTGCCTCCGTGTACATAGAAGACTTTTCTGTCTTTCTTGACTGCTTTAGAGATCATTTCATATAGTACAGCACCATGTTTTTCTACATATTGATACAGAACTAGTGTATTACCCTTCTGTGCCACTGTCAGGTTAGTGATTACCTTGTTCCTTAATGGGTTAGTGACGATCCAATCAATCTCTTCCTGGTACGGCATCTTGGATACTAGTTTTCTCTGTGCATCAGTGTATCCCAAGAGCATACACACGATCTTCAATTCAGCAAGTTGCTTGTCATCCATCAGCTTCTTCGTGGATGTGACTTGATTGACTCTACCGAACACACCTTCAAGTACTAATCTATGAGTCTTTGTGCCGTCTAATGTACCAGTTGTACCCACTCGATATGGTGCTGTTGTGCATTTGTCCATTAGGGTAGTCAGTGACTTAGCTTTAAAGTTGTGTGCTTCGTCACCATAGATAACATCAAACTGTGCAAACCAAAGACTAGGAAACTTATAGATTGACTGCCACGTGGAGATTATAATATCTTTCTCGTTTGACTTCTCTTTGCCACCATATATTCTATGGCAGTTATCTTCTACATTCCAAGTATTGACAGATGCGTAATCACCGAAGTCGCCATACATCTGTTCTACTAATGAAGTTGTGGGTACAATAAGTAATTGCTTTCTGCCGTGAAGTTGATGGTAACGAATCAACATGTAAATCATAAGAGATTTGCCACTAGCAGTGGGCGACAACAACAGACTTCTACCTTTTGTGATTGCATGATTTACTGCTTCTAGCTGATACTCTCTTGCCTCAATTGGCTTGTTCTGGCTATGCAAGTTGAGATGTTTTGCAAACTTAACAACAGCTTCTATAGTGCTGTCTTCACCAATGTCTTCCATCTCTAGCTTTACTTTGTACTCTAGCTGTTCAGCAAATTCTAATAGATAATCCAGTAGACCGATGTACAGTTCTCGGGTGTACATATTAAAGAGTCTTGCTTTGCCATCCCACATACGGTTACGATACGCGGGCATGAACTTAGCACCAGGAATATCAAACGTAAAGAAATCCACAATCTCTTTTGCTGTTGAAGGATCAGTATCTATTATTAGATGTACTTCGTCCTTCTTTGTTATCGTAATCATTTACATAAGACCGTTTGTGAACTTGGACCATTCGATGCTGTTCTTGATATCCCAACCCCTACTGCCAACAGACCGCAACACTCTTTCAAGAAAATCTGTAACTGTGCGTATGTATTCAGCTTTATCTGTTTGCTGAATGATGTCTTCATCGGAGTCAAGATAGTCATTCATGTCCTGTTTTAATGGTTTGTTGCCTAGATACTGGTCCCAGCCTAGAGATTCAAGTTCAAACTTGGAGAGTTCACCTCTAAAGTATTGTGTTTTTATTCGCTTGAGTTTGTAGAGAGCCGCCTCTGCTTTCCTCAATTGAAGTTTTGCTGTTGATAGGTGGTTGAGGTACTTAGAGTGCAGTACTGGCACTTGTGTGGCGACTCGACCTAGATTGAGTTCATCAATCTTACAGTCTTCAGCCCACGTGTCCTGGAGTTCTTTCAATGATATCATCACACATCCTTCATAATATAATATAATTCTTACTACTATTTATACGACCTAAATTAAGCCACTTTTTCTATTTCAAATATCCTATACTTGAATGATGCTATTCCGATGAAGTAATCGCCAGTACCATTGGCAATGTCAAAGTCTAAGCCAGATAGTGAGATTGGAAATGCATCTTTGAATGTGATCTTCACGTTAGGATTATTATTTGAGTCTAACACAAATAAAGTTGCATCAGATACTTGTGCTATGCCTTCCCGTGAGCTGGCGTTAGCACCTGCCGTGCGATAAGTTTGACTCTTAATGTAGTCTGTGAACTCGCTGTGCTTGTCTGGAAAGCCGAGTCCACGAAGCCAGCTATATAGTTCATTGTAGTTAGTCATATCTTCCTGAATAAGGAATCTAATCATCAACTCACCGAACTGGAGCTTGTCTCCTGGATATGCAATATCTACTAGAGGAGTAACTTGAGTAGGATAACCCATAGATATTTCAGGAATGTTGGCAGCCTGACAGAAGAAAGATACGTTGGGCATGTTGTGTACCTGAAACGTAAATCCATTTGGGCGCAAGTAGTCCAGTTCACTGGGGTTACTAGCCGCAAATGTGCCTTCTGTTACTGTTGTAATTGGGTTGAACGCCACTTTGTTATCTCCTTTACCAATCTTTTAATATGTTTATCATTATTAAAATGCCACATAGTAGATTGATACCAACTATCATGGTACGAATGAATGCTATTGTATTTTCAGTGGAAGGATCATAGCCATCTTCTTCATCGAAAGCGCCAAGGGCATGCTTCCAAACTTTCCACCATTTGCTTCTTTCCAACACGACATATAATCCAAACTCTTTATACTATACTGCTATTTATAAGCCAAAAAAAACCCCAGTCATAAAGACCGGGGTTTAAATTTTACTACAGGTTTCTTATTGTTATAAGCGAATCGCTTACATCAAGTTAGCGACCTTAACTTTGCGGTAGTACTGGTTACGAGCGGCAGTGAAAGTATCACCGTCAGTTGTACCGTTGGCTTGGGTTACGAATGGGTTAGCAATCATACCGTAGCGAGTCTTAAAGCCGATTTTTGGCTGGAAGGTATCAGGATCGATTGCTCGAACCATCTGTAAAGGCACATATGGGCAGTAGAATATACCAGCATCGTATGCAGAAGAACCTTTATAACCAACAACATAGAACTGACTAGCAGAACCAGTGTTAGAGGAGTAGGGATCAACATACACTTTGTAACGACCGTTAAGAATACCGGCAAAAGTGTTACCAGTATCATCTACGCTCAGAGTACCGTTACCGTTGATAGCAGAACCAGTATCAAGAACACCAGCCATTGAAAGTGCAGCCGCAACATCAGCAGATGTGATGATGAAGTTACCTTTACCGCGACGAGTATCTTGAGCAATTACGTTAGCATCACGTTCAATGTTGAACAGAAGACCTTTGAAACGCTCAACGCTCCAACGACCGTTTGAATCAACGTCTAAGTCGAAAGTACCGGCGGTAGCAGTAGATGCGGCACCAGGCTTAGCAACAGTGTAGATAGTACGAATTACTTCACGGTTAATTTCAGCAAGAATTTCTTGAGAAAGAATGTTAGACAGTTCGCCTTCAGCATCCAAACCGTGGATAGCTTTAAGATCCTGTGCTAATTCAACAGTGTACTCAGCTTTCAATGCACGAGACTTAGCAGTAACAGTGGTCTTCTCAATAGAGAAAGCCATCTCGTTCATAGTAGTTCCGTCTCCCCAACCTTCAGCAGTGTTACGCGCAAGACCAGTACCAGTAGTGTAAGTTCCATCTACGGGATTAGATCCAGCGTGAGTGCCAGCGCCAGAGAAGTCAGTATCAGCTTCGTTGAATAATGCTTCAGTACCAGCCTGAGTTGAGTATGCAGATTTCATTGCAAAGATCAAGCCAGTAGGACCAGTCATTGGCTGAACGCCAGCAACATCATAAGCCATTAAGTTAGGAAGTGACCGACGAACCAATGAGATCAAGATAGGATCGTAGTTATCTACGTTTCCACCAGTTTGGTTAACGTGGGTTGCTTCTGTAATGTTACGCTCTTCGCGCAACGCTTTTTCTTGGTTTTCCAATACGACAGCAGTAACTGCCTTACGGTACGGGTCAGTAATTTTGCCAAGATTATCATGGTCCAGTACTGGAGCCCATTTCTCTTGAAGTTGTTCAGAAAGATACATTTGTGTTTCTCCTATTTGGGTGTAGTCTTATTATTTATACAGTTGAGTTATTTAAGAACTGATTTAGAGATTGCCTGAGCGTATTTGTTCATACCAGAATTACTACTTTCAGCGAGGTATTCACCGTCTACAGTATCATCCAGCTTTTCTTCAGAAACGACTGCTTGCTTGGGGAAATAGTTCTCCTTAACAACAGCAATTTTTTCAGCGAAAATGGCTTCACTGCCAAAGTCGATATCTTCTACTAGCTTTGCAAATTTGTCTGATTCAGTGAGAGTTAAATCTGCACATGCTTCAGTCACTACTGCTTGGCGTTGGAAAGATGTCTTCTCAGTAGTAAGAGCAATCTTCTCTTCAACGGACTCATTTAACTTTGTTTCCAAAGAGTCAATTTTGTCCTGCATTTCGCCCAGTACATCGTATTTGTCTTGTGGAACTTCGATGTAGTGTTCAGCGAATAAAGTTTTCATTCCAGATATGAAGTCTTCAGTGATTTCAGTCCTGAGACCTCGCTCAATGGCAAGTTCATTCTCTTTCATCCAGTTTTCAGCAACGTAGTTAAGGAAAGAATCAACCTTCTCAACTAACTCAGATTTAAATGTTTCTTGCTGGAGCTGAACTTCTTCTTGTAATTCTACTTCAATCGCTTCCATTTCGTTAGCGATACGAGCAGTTACGACTGCTTCAAAGATACCGGCAGCTTTCACTTTGAATTCTTCTGTTAGATTTTCTTCGTCTGCGAATAATGCGTCAACATCACTTGCGAACAAAGCCTCATCGGCTTCTGCAATTACTTCCTCTCCTGTAGAATATTCCTCAGGATGATAAAATTTATGCTTGGCACCAGGATTGGCATGTTTTGGCGCATGATCCAACTCGTGATATGCATGTTTTACAGTTTTATTACCATACTTAACAGTAGTGTGTGATTCAGTATGCTTAGATACTGAGCCCATGCCATGCTTATCGCTCTTAACCGTGTCGCCAACATTCGTCATGACATTCGAGCCGTCTCGCTTGTAGTTCACGGTGTCATCTCCTCCGCCTTCTACGATTACGTCTTCTTCTTCAGACTCAGATTCTTCTCTAACGCCAGCAGATGATGCCTGTGCAACGACAGTCTTAGGATCTACTTTATCTTCGTAGTTAATTGCATCGCCTGCTCCAGCACCTTTAGGTAAAGTGCCATCTTTCTTAGCTTTTGCGGCTGCCTTATTAACAGAAGTCAAGCCACCGGTGGGATCTGATCCACTCATGTCTTCACTTGGGGCAGCGGCTGAGTCACCCTGAGATGGGGCAGTCTTGTCGCCGACATCTTTAGAGTTAGGCAAACCTGCTTTCTCGTCCAGTTCGAGAGTTCCTTCGCTAAGAACAGATGACGCTTTGTCCTTAACTAGAAATTCTCTGATTTTACTTTCAACATTCATTGGTTTTCTCCTTTTGAAGATTATGTTTCTGATAATATTTATACAATCTTAAATTTTCGACAGCCTGTCCATGAACGAACCGAAGACATGTAACTTCGCTTCGTCCAGTTCACGAGAGGAAGCCTTAGTAATGATTGCTTTAGCCATGTCAATTTCTCGTTCTTGCCATACTCCATTGACTATGACCCACTCTTTGTTCTCCATAATCCCTCGTACAAATGCATCTGGTGCAGATGGATCTGATACGATGTCGGCAGCGGTTGATAGCATGAAATCATCTTGAACTTCGTTGATACCATTTTTCTCTTTTAGTGAACCCAGACCACGAGAACTTACTCCTAGTTGAGCACCCTCTTCGATAAGATTACGAGCAATGTTGCCCATGGGAGTATCTAGAATTTTGGCTTTACCAATCCAGTTGTCTCCATCTTCTCTCAGTGAGGTAATCATATGAGATACTCGATCTAGATTAACGGTGGGTCCGTCTGGATGTCCAAGTTCGCCCATCGCTCTCTTTGTATCAATACTTTCTTTGGTATAACGCGCAATCTCTTTCTGCATAATCTCTTTAGGATATACACGACCGTTGCGATTTTTTAAGTTAGACTGGAGAAATACACCTTCGATGTAGAGAGACTTCTTTCCGTCTTTCTCTTCAACGATGTACTGTACATCTTCTACCATTTCTCTAATTAGTTTCATTATCCTAGTGCTCCATCTGCGCCTTGATGCTGATATGAACCATAGCCAGAAATCTTAGCAGTTTGGACTATGACTGTACCTGTTCCTGTTCCGCCAGAGTCAGTGATGCCTACAACTATGTCATGGGTATTATGTCGATTCTCTGAAAAGCCATAGAACTCTAATTTGCCTGACATATGTAAAGTGTGTAGTACAACGCTGTTACGAGTTACAGTAGCAGTAACACCATTACCTAGCGACCAGTACAATGAACTGATATTCACTACTTGGTCACCCGAAATAGTTTCTGTTGATTTCTTCAACTTACTCGATATATCAATAGTGCCCGCGGCTTGAGTTGAACCGTTTTCGGTAATGGCGGTTACACCCTGTACCTGCGTTAACTTTAGATTTGTGACTGTAGTCGCCATTAAATTGCCCCTTTATTCCTTAGTCGTTTGAGTCTGATTCGTCAGGTGCTGGAGCTAGTCCCATCTTTTGCATCTCTGTTGCATCGGGACCGTTAAACATGGTGTTGGTGACTTCTCCTTTACGGGCAGCTACTAGTGAATCAGCTTTATCGCCCATAATGGCATTGAATGCATCTTCGGCACCCGTTACATCTCCATCAGCCATCTTATCCATCATCTGTTGTATATTTTCTTGTGGTGATACAACATCATCAACTTCTACTTCAATTTCATTCTCTACTTCAGACATAATTATTCTCCTTCACTTGTTTGTTCTTCATCGGGTTCGCCAGACATATCTTTCTGATGCTCCCTTTCGCGGTGAGCCTCTAATGAGTCTCCCACCATATGTTCTTCTTCAGGCACTTCTGCAATTTCATCAGCTATGTCTGAAATCTCTTTGTCAGTAAGTTTCAAGATATTCTTTTGAACGTATGACTTACTATATAGTGTACCCATATAAGGTGCAACACCATTAAGAACTTCAACTCGGCTTCTAAGAATCTCTTGCTCTTTTGATTCAGTATAGTAAACATCAGAAGCAAAAGTATATTGCAATTGTTCTCTGATATCTTCCCAGTCTGCTTCAGTTATAACACCCTTCAGCACCAACTGAGTCTTCAGTACATCATCAAAGATAGTAGAAAAACGTCTACGCAATTTGGCAATGAACTTAGTAAACTTCAACTCATCTCGTGTAATCTCAGCAGTACGTCCAAAGTTTAATCCGCTTTGGGCTTCTAGCCTTGACATTGGTACATTCAATGACTGATATAGTTTGCGTTGAAAATAATCTACGTCTTCGATCTGACCTAGACTCTGACCACCAGGCAATGTTTGAATCTCAGTTCCTCTACCACCTTCTTTTCGTGGGAGCCAGAAGTCTTCAAGCATTGACATAAACTTTTTATCATCTCGTATCTCACCAGTACTTGCATCGTATACGAGTTTATTGCGATATCTGTCCATGATATCTTTTAAGTATTGTTCAGCACGACCCGTTGGAAGATTGCCCACATCTATATAGAAGATGCGTCTTTCTGGTGCTCGTGTGATACGATATATCACTACGGCATTTTCCATCATTCTCAATTGGTTAGCAGGACGAATAGCTTTGTGTAGATAAGACAATGGCATATTTTTGTCTTGGTCTACTAATCCAGAAGTGCAATATGTGATTGCATCTTTGGTTATTTTTATAGCCTGATCTTGGGTTGATGGTGTACTGATCTGTCCAGCTTTTGCCGATATGCCTTTATCGTTATATATGAAGTATTCGTTAACTTCTTTTATAAAGCTAACGCCTTTTTCATCTTTAGCCTTCTTGACATTACGCACTTTGTGGATCTTTCTAGGATCAATATAGCGAATGTCTTTGATGCCATCTTTAGGCTTAGCAGTATCAATTACTTTATGAAAGTAAACTCTGCCATCAACATACCAACGTCTAAAGTAATCTTGCGCTCTATCGTTGAAATTCATCATTCGGATTACATTATCAAATTCTGTCTGAATAGCTTTCTTAACAGTAGCAGATTGTTGAACTGCATCGAGGTCTAGCTTGACAGGTTTCTCATCGTCTATGTTTGAAATGCTGTCGTTGACAATATCTTCTATTGCCGAGTCAACATCTGCCATCATAGAGATGTCACGATA
>Ga0114997_10002663_pt1 | contig 14312 bp, 9 predicted proteins | sample ArcticOcean_MG_C_2_FD_87045 | JGI IMG/M metagenome (GOLD analysis project Ga0114997, IMG submission 87045) | Marine microbial communities from western Arctic Ocean - ArcticOcean_MG_CB4_136 | ecosystem: Environmental > Aquatic > Marine > Oceanic | place: Arctic Ocean: Canada Basin | collected... | reverse complement strand
TTCTTGGCGCTATTTCAGCGACAAATGTCATCGGGGCGGCACCCATGATGCTCGAAGCAGCGGCCCACGATACGCACGCGGCGGCGAAACCAGCGTCGGTGGAGCTTCCCGCGATGGCCATGACGGCGAGCGAAGAGAGAGCCGTCGTCGGCGCGATGACGTTTCGAGCACCAAACGTAGTGATGAGTTTCGAGGAAGGAACTAATCCAATCAAACTTGTCGTGGCCATAGCTGAGAAGAGCATGCCTAGATTTTGCGCGTCCATACCGTGCGAAATGGCTAATATAGGCAAAACGGCGCCTCTTCCGCCGGCGCCGGCAAAAAATAAAGCAGAGTTCAAGAAACACACCGACCAGAAATCGGAACGTTTGACGAGCATACCCAACTGCCTACTATCTGCCGAAGCCGACGGTGACTTTTGCTTTTCTATGGCGTCTTTGTTAAGCGTCAGAGACGCGTCCATCGTCATCGAACCGCCGGGTTGTAAGAGCTGTGTTTTTTTCTCGGATGTTGGCGTCGTCGGTGTTGTCGTTTCATCACCGCCTTCATTAGTGGAAGACGACGACGACGACGACGACGACGACGACGATAAATGTTTCGTCTCTGGCGCCGCGTACAACGCCACCGCGCTCAAACTTCCACTCAACGCCGTCGCGAATAAAAAAGGTGTTCGAATATCCTCGCAACCTAACGCGTACATGGCGGAAATCAACCCCGGACCTATGGCCGCTCCAGCCAAAGCAGCGCCTTGATGCATGTTCATTGCGTTTCCTCCATTCATCATCCCTTTCTTTTCTGTTTTCGCGATATCGCTCAAACTTACCGACGCTCCAGTCGTATACATTGAAGATCCAACTCCCGCTAAAAAGCGCGCTCCCAACAACTCGTAATAAGATCCGCTCGTGAAAGTGCTCATATTCGCCATCGTCGTAACCATCGGACCGAACCACAACAATTTCTTCCTTCCAAACTTATCCGCAAAATACCCAGCCGGCGTGTTCACGCACAATCTCGCCGCCGCGAACGCGCTGAGAATAGAACCAATCTGCGCACCCGACAGATGTAACTCGGTACTCGCAAACGACGGTATGGTAGGCGCTAAGATCCCGTGTCCCATCGCGCACGCGAACGAGAGGCCGCAGATGGAGAGGATTTCCTTGTTCTCTTTGAGAAAGTCTGAAGGGACGATTTTCGATGACGACGATGATGTTGCTGTCGTCGGAGGAGGAGCTGAAGGGACGATTTTCGATGACGATGATGTTGCTGTCGTCGGAGGAGGAGGTAGAGGTGACGGCGTTGGTATCTTCGGTGATTTCTTCTTCGTCTTTCGTCCTCCCGTCTTCCTCTCGTCATCATCTACAGCAGAAGAGAACAAAGCCTTTTCGACGACACCGAAAGGGAAGAGCAACAGCTCTTCTCTCTTCTTCTTTTTCTTCGCGGACGACACCACCGCTCTGCGTAACATTTTGTTACTCGACGTAAACGACACCTCCAACACACGTTTTGTTCTTCTTCATCTCGTCTCTCATCTCGTCTCTCTCTCGAAAACTCTTCTCACGCCAAAAACTCTCTCTCTCTCTCTCTCTCTCTGCGCGAAGAGTGTCTGTCTTCTCTGCGCGCGATTACGGTGCGTGTACTAAAAGAACCACAACAACACGCGAGAGAAAGAGACTTTGACGACGTTTCACCTTTTGAGTGTTGGGGAAAAACCGTCCAAAAAGCAAAGAGACGAGAGCTGAAAAAACAGAGCTGAAAAAGCAACGACGAAAAAGTAACAACGACACCAAACCAGAGAGAGAGAGAGAGAGAAACGAGACACACACACACACGAGAGTTCATATGTTTGAGATTTTTGTGGTGCACATGTCCTTTACGCCACACTTTGTTGGACGCGCGACCCTTTAGGGACCACACGGAGAGGAAAGGAAGGAACGCGTATTGTTGTTATATATATATATCACACATACACACACACACACACACAGAGAGAGAGAGAGAGAGAGACTTGAGAGAGAGAGAGAGAGAGAGAGAGAGAGTAAAAGAGGACGGACCACCCGCAGACAACAGAGCGCGTCGTTTGTTGTTGATACAACATCATCATCATCGTTTCTCATCAACAATCAGAGATGGAAAATCTCCGCATCTCTTCTTCCCCGAAGAAGGAGCAGACGACGAAGAAGAAGAAGAAGAGAGACCCCCTTAGCGTGGAGATTCCAGAGACGACGACGAAAACGAACGAGGAGGATTTGGCGGGAGAAGAAGCAAAAGGAGAGACCGATGAGACGATTCAGACGAAAACAAAGACGGTGTGGACGAAACCTCCCTCTCCTGCGCGGCAGATGGACAAGACGGATGCGTTGCTTTCGCCGACGAAAATTGAATGCGAGCAGATAGAAAAAGACAACGCGAAAACGATCGATGAATTACTGATGGAGAGCGATATAGCGGACGTGGATTTACCGTACGATAAGAACGATTCGGTGGCGTTTTTTGATTTAGACCACACGGTGGTGGATACGAACTCGTCGTGGTTGTGGGTGCAACACGAGGTGAACTCGGGGAGAGTCGGCGCGCACATGATATTGACGGCGATTTACTGGTTCGGGAGGTACGCTTTAGGGTACGGCGCAGGCGCGGAAAGAGCTGGGGCAGATGCCGCGGAAACGTATAAAGGCGTCCACGCGGATAAGTTGAGAGGAGACGTGGAGTCATTTTTTGACGAGGAGATGAAGCATAGAATACGACCCGGGTGCGTGCCGGTGTTGAAAGCGCATAAAAGCAGAAGTCAACGAGTGATTATGTGCACGTCAACGTGGCAGCATCCGGCGGAAACCGCGGCGAAGATGTTTGGTTTTGAAACAGAAGCGGACGACGTGATTTGTTCGCACATGCAAATGGACGAGGAAGGGGTTTTGAACGGGAAGTTGGCCAAGATTGCCTACGGCGACGAAAAATACGAACGAACGAAAGAGTGGGCGATAAAGAATAACGTGGATTTGAAAAAGTGTTATTTTTATACGGACTCGTATTCGGACGTGAAATTGATGGAGCACGTCGGGTATCCCGTGGCGGTAAATCCAGATCCGAGGTTGTTGAAACACGCGGAGAGTAGAGGGTGGGAAATAGTAGATTGGGGGGTAGCGCCGCAAAGGGCGAAGAAACCGAGGTATCACTACGGATGCTTGAACGGGGCCAGGCAGTCGTACGCGTGATAAGAGAGAGAGAAAAACTATATATTATTGTTCTACACTGTGTTGTTGTTGTTATTATTATTTACATATACTAACCGTTGATTTTATTGATTGAAGAAAGAAATTTTACCATAACTTGTGCGTCTCTAAGTTCCTCGATTTTTGGTACAGCCTCGCTTTCTCCAACCGCTTCTTCTCGCGAAGCGCGTTCTCCCGGTCGCCGTCTATACTATTGTTATTATTATCATTATTATTATTAATAATCACAACTCTCTCTGGAATTTCCTCAACCCAACCGAGCGGACTCTTCTTACTATTCACTTTCGGTATGAACGAACCGTATTCGTGCGTTGGCGGGAAATACCACGTTTTCCACGACGGTTGTTCCTCTTCGTCGTCGTCGTTTTCCCCTCTATTCGATGTCGTAGTCGCAGTCGCTGCCGCCGCCGCCGCCGCTTTACTCCTCAGTCGTTTCAATTCATCCACCATCTTTCTCACGTCTTCGTCTGTTTCTTCTTCTGTCTCGAGCTCCTCCTCCTCCTCCTCTTCCTCTTCCTCCTTCTCTTTCTGCATCTTCTTTTCCGACAGCGACGAGCGACGAGGAGGAGGAGGAAGCGGGTCTTTCAACACCTCCTCCAAACTCGACTGAAAATGTTTGTGTTTCGTCTTATTTCGCATCGCTTCCACTCGAGACTGCACGGTAACGTTGTTGCTGCTGTTGTTGTTGTTACTGTTCTCATTTTTCACACGTATCCTCCCCCTCCCTATCTCTCTGGCGAGTTGATTTTCGTGCATCCAATACGCCTCTATCGCTCTGTTTTGGTAAAACGACGTCGTTTTTTCTTCGACGTCTTCGGAGTCGATGAATTCATTCCGCGCGTAATGTTTGAACCCCTTTTCCCCGACCAAGATTGAAGGATTGGACGGGCCTTTGTGGAGTTTCCATTTAGGTTGGTGTTGTTGCGACATTTCTCTCCTCTGCTCCCTCTGCTCTCTCTCTGCGCTCTCTGCTCTCTCCCTCTCTCTCTTATCTATCCGCGTTTGCGCGGGCAAAAGCGAACGACACACAAAACAAGCAGAGAATGTAATGAAGAATTTCTCCAATTTGGTGAAACTACTTTTTGTGATTTTAATTGAATAAACTAAATGTAAATATATAATATCAGAGAGATGATCAAACACACACACAAATCAAATCGACCTGGGCGGCTCTAACTGCTCCACCCCACTTTCCTTCAACATCTCCACCATCCTATCGCACATCGCCCTGGTCTTTTTCGCGATTTGCAAACTTTTCCTCGCGTCCAATTGCGACGCCGCCAGTTGTTTCTTCAATCGCGAGATTTCATTTTCCTCGTCGCCACCCGCGTCGTTATCATTAGTATCATTGGCTGCCGCTAAACTCGCCTCCAACGGCGACAGAACAACTTTTTCTCCCGCTTTCTCTTTTTCCTCTTCTTTTTCCTCCTCTTCTTCGGTGTTGGGTAATTTCATCTCTCTCTTCAAAAACGTCTCCACGAGCTGTCGTTTCCTCGCCTGTTCGATTTCCAAACTCGCTTGGACGTTAAATCCAATCTGACGGCTTTTCCGCAATCGCTCCTGTAACTCCTCGGCAGAGATCGCGTTGAAATTTGCCTGGTCTGATTTCGCGGCGGTTTTCAGACGGCCGATGATTGCGTTGAATTCATTATTATGAGTCGTCGTAGTATTCGGCTCTTGTTGTTGTTGTTCTTGTTGTTGTTGTTCGGATGACATCTTTGTGTAAAAATGAGTAGTGTGCAAGTTTAAAGACAGTACTTAAAACGATCGCTTACGTATTAAATGCGTCGTAGTATAACAGCAGAGTTAAAGGAACCTGTACTCCAAAGGAATTCCAATGTATTAAGTATATTAAGTATATCTCAAGTCGTTTGTATACACTCAGAATATGAATGGTTTCCCGTTTTATCCAATGAGGACTTTTGTGGGAAAAATACGCGTAGAAAATTTTTGTATCTAAACTCTTCATTTATCCGTACATGTACAGTTGTTGTTCTTGTTCAAACGCGGGGCCTGTCTTTCTCTCGTTGAAGCGCGCGACGGTTTTGAAACTCGTCGTCATCTCTTTAGCCGCAGCCGCTTCTTCATCTTCTTTGTCTTCTTCTCCGTCAAAGGCGAATTTTTCGGACGCAACTTGTGCTGCTCCCGTAGGGAACTGGGACAATAACAATACTAACAACAACAACAACAACAACAGCGGGGCATCGAGAGTTTCGAGAGATATAACTCGACGAATTATACCTCGCGGGATGGCCTGGCGATCGCACGGGACCGATAACGATTCTCTCGTGAACGCTTTGGTGCGTAACAGAGTGTTGAAAACGAGGAAAGTCATCGATGCCATGCGAAGGGTAGATCGTGGGAACTATTGTGTACCGTTTTCCGGACAGTCGGCGTACGAGGACCATCCGCTACCGATTGGATCGAACGCGACAATTTCTGCGCCGCACATGCACGCGGCGTGTTTGGAATTGGTGCACGATCGAGTGACGGAAAACGCGAGAGTTTTGGACGTTGGAAGCGGATCTGGGTACCTCACTTCGTGTTTCGCGGCTATGCTCGATCACCACGACTCGTACGCCGCGGGTTCTATTCGCGCGGAAGAGGTCGAGGATAGACGGCCGGGCTTATCAGATACGAAATACCCAATCGTCGTCGGCGTGGAACACATCAAAGATCTCGTGGATTTCTCCATCGAAAATACCAAAAAGGACGGTAAAGGCAAGTACTTGCAAGGCCCGGAACCTCTGGTCGTCTTAAAAGTCGCCGACGGTCGCGAAGGGTACCCCCCGTACGCGCCGTACGACGTCATCCACGTCGGCGCAGCTTCGCCGGAAAAACCGACAAAACTTCTCAAACAACTCGCAAACGGCGGAAGATTGGTTTGCCCGGTCGGAAGAGGTTGGCAATCTTTGCGCGTCTACGACAAAGACGCGAAAGGTCACGTCACCGAGTTTGACGCGATGGGCGTCACGTACGTTCCGCTCACTGGCGCGAAAGAACAAATGGGTCGCGCGTCCGCGTCGACAGGGAGTTTTTGGTAAGCGTAAATAAAGTTTCTGCAAAAACGAATGAGAGAGAGAGAGAGACATAGACACAGACGCGAGCGAGCGCGTCGTACCATTTTTCCATCCTTTTGTTGGTTCATTCCTTCAAAAGGGAGATCTTTTCAAATTTTTCTCACAAATCCACCCACGAAAGACACGCGCGTAAACACACTCATAAAGCATGTCCGCACTGACCGTTGCTGTGTTGAGTGGCCGCAGCATCAGCACGAAACCACTCTCCTCCAACGATTTGTCCTCTGTTTCGATGAGGAAGCATTACCAGCGTGGTAACTCTCTTCATCATCCGACGACGACGAAAAATCATCATCGCGCGACTTTCGATCTTAGTTGGATTAAGAACAACATAAATAGCGCAAAGAACGCTCAAAAGTCCTCGAAGTTACGCTCAAACTCCTCCGCCTTTGGTGGCTCCTCCGTTTTAGAGGACTTTGACGGACAAAAACCGGAAATTGCGACGACGACGAGGAGAAGTAGCACTGTGAATAATCCTTTGCGAGAATCGAAATCGAGAGCAGAAAACGCGATGCGAGCGAGACAGTTTTTTAACAATAAACAGTCCTCCTCTTACGCGAACGGAGGGAGCGCGGCGTACGGGAGCATGGTTCCCGACGACGAAGAAGCGAGCACGAGCGGGCAACAAGAATTACAACAACAACAACAACAACTAGAACAAGAAAGAGAAGAGCAAATGTCTGACATCAAGAAGCGCATGATGGTGGCGTTGGAGTGCGAGCGTCAGGATCTCGCGGACGGGTCCGTTTTATTCAGCTTCTCGGAGAAACCGTTAACGAGGCAACAGAAAGCCGCCTTGGCGGCGGAGGAAGAGAAATTTCAAATCACTTCCAGCGATTTTGAACGCCAGCCGAATTTTATCGAGCGGTGGTTCATGACCGTCCGCTTCCAAGCCGCCACCGTCTCCGTAGAAAAAGCGTCCTTCTTCGTCCTCTCGACGCCGTTTCGAATGGTATTCTGGACGTTCGCGTACGCGATGCGTTTGCTCTTCTGGATCGTCACCGGAAGATTCTCCAACTTGCTCTTCAGCTTGAACAAAGGTAAACGAAGAGCCTCGAAGCAGTTAGCGGCGAACTATTCGCAAATAGAAATCGAAAAACAAAGGAAGGAAAAGATGGAACGAGAGAGAGCGTTTGTCGAGGGGAGCGCGAAAGTCGCCAGGGAGCGGTTGCAGCTGTGACCACCCGGCTGACAATTATTACGGGTTTGGTGAAAACTCTGCTTTATTTTAATCGAAAAAGAAGACGCGCGTTTGTAATCTCATCATCTTCGCTATACTAATACTGTATTTGCGTGTTTTGCTTTCATCTTAAGCTCTTTCGCTCGCGTATCTCCTCACAACTAGTTCGTTATTTTCCCTCAGAACATTCTTCCTGTTCATCAGCGGATTACTTTTAGAATACAAAGAAGACTCACCCGTATCGATCGATGAAAAAGGAAGAGTTTAAGATGAATTCGCAAACGAAGCCGGAAATTGGTCGCAAGAAGCCGCAAAAGCCGAAGAAAGCGACGTTTACGAAAGGATGCTCGGGAAAAGGAGGAGGAGGAGGCACCATCGAAATCATGAACAAAGCGGTAAAGATGATGATGAATTTGGGTTTGAACGAGGACGAAATGAAGAAGACAAAGAATAAATCGAGTAAAACGAACAACGACGAAAACGACGAGACGGCTGCATTGCGCGGGTGGCGAGGAGATGATAAAGAGGATGATGATTTCGAGACGGATGGATTAGGTATAATTCCTTCTTCTTCTTCGAGGAGAACAACGCCTTCTTTGGCGAAGACGACGAGCGACGCGGTGTCGGACGTGGCGACTTTAGACGCGGACGAGACGGTGCAAGAGAGAATGGCGAAGCAGGTGAGAGATATGCGAGAGAAAAAGAAGAAGAACGCAAAGGAGACGACGACGACGAACGGTCATGATGATCGAATGAAGGCGGAAGAGGACGAGCGGAACGCGGCGGACTTGTCCAAGGCGAGCGTACACGCCGTGCCGAGAGGTTTGATGAGTAGCAGTAGTAACAAGAGTGGCGATGTGAGCAGGGGTAGTTCGAGCGTGAACGCGGTTGAGTTGATTAAGAAACACGAAAAACACGCCAAGAAGGCCTTTCGGCAGGCGGAAAGAGAACGCGAGCAGGCGCAGAAACGCTTGAAGAAGGTGAGGGAGAAGAAAAATCGAGAGAGGCGAGTATTTGATCGAGCGGTGGAGAAGGAGTTTTCGGAGAAGTGGGTGCAGAAAGCGATGGAGGCGCATCCCGAAGAGTTGAGCGACGATGAACAGAAAGAGGAAGAAGAAGAGGACGAGGAGGACGAGAAAGCGAAGAAAATGAGACAAGCTTTACGCGCGCAAAAAATTAAGGTGTCGCAAACGAAGCGGTTTGCGCACGTGTTGGATTTTTTGTGTCTCAGCGTACCTCGAGAGGAAATGCCGGCTGTGTTTGTCGCGTTACTCGATGCGAAATCCGAGAGACAACACAGCAAGATTATTCCGACGCCTTTACACGTGAACGCGAGAAATTTAAACAACGTCGTCGATCGATCAAATGAATACAACGGGGAAGTCATGGTGGACGATCCCACCGTGAAATTATTCCAAAGAGCCATGGCAAAACGGTGCGAAAACTCTGGATTTGGCACCGCGGAGTCCATGTTAGCCTTAGAAAAAAGCGGATGGATAGAGGAAGACGCGTTTTTAGATTTATTGAGGTCTTTACAGCCTCCGCACGAGAGCACAACTGTAATCAAAGAAGAACTCGAAAGCGTGCAAGATTTACGAAGCGAAGAGAAAGCTGCGTTGGAATCCATCGAAGGCGAGGAGAACTTCAAAATTAGTAACGATAGACCGCACGAAGTGCACGTGCAAACGTGGACAATAGCGATAGCGATAGAAAACGACGACGAGAAAAACAGCGAGGAACTTGTGGAAGAGAGCGAGAGGATCAAAATCCCAAACGCCGAGCTTGACGTTTACTTTCCGGAGAACAGTCGATACCCGTTCGAACCGGCTATTTGCGAGTGTCGCCATTCATATTTACCGAACGAGGCCAAGAGAGCGATCAATTCTGCTCTCGCGTCGATTGCGACGGCAAAAGTTATCGAAAACCGAGGTGAACCGGTGATTTACGACTTATGCTCGTGGTTGAGAGAACACCTATTTGCGATTTTGAAAGCAAAATGTCCGGGTAAGTTTAAACGAGCGAAACGAGGTTCAAGATTGATAGTCGCGTCCAAGAGTAATAATGGCAAGAATGGAGAGAATAAGGATGTTCCTTTTCGATTGACCGGTCGTGGTGCGCACATACAACGCACGTACGCTCGATTAGAAAATACCGAGAGGGAAGAGGAGGAAAAAGAAAAGGAACGATTACAACGCATCGCCTATTGCGCGGAGCTCATGAAGAAGGAAAAAATGAAAGAGGAGGAAGAAGAGAGGAGACTTTGTGTTCCTGCGATAGCTCCAACTGTTCCACAAACCATGGACGAGAGATTAGAACGGTGGGAGCGAGAACACGAGAAGAGAAAAATACTCGCGAAAGACGCGGTTCGAGTCGATTTGTCATCCGCGTCCGATTTGAACGCCATATCGATGTTGAAGAAGAAGAAAAAGAAGAAAATCGTCCCGAACGCGGCAAAGAAAGCTGAAGAAGCGGCTTTAGCTGCCGCCGCGAAAGAAAGAGCAAAACGCGAAGAAATGTTGAGGAAACAAAAGGAACGAGAAGAAGAAGAAGAAGAAGAAGAAGAGCAACAAAAGGCGACGAAACCAATAATAAAGAAAACGTCGTGGCTTGCCAAGAAAATTAAGCAAACGCAACACGACGCTCGCGAGGCCGCTTCAGACGACGTGATGGAAGACGAGGAAAATGAAGAAGATATGGACGAAATCGCTTCGGCTATTGTCGATAAAGTCTCCCTCGCCGCGAAGAAAGACGTTTCGGCTCAAGAAAAAGCCGAAAGAGAGAAACGGGATAGGGAAATATCCAACGCGCTTCACGAAAAAGAGCTCGCGAAGAGATCGTCCGCGAAGTGGAAACAGATGCAAAAGATTCGCGAAAACCTACCGGCGAGAAAAGCTCGATCGGAAGTTATTTCAGCCCTGAAACGGTCGCGCGCGTGCGTCATTTCGGGAGCAACCGGGTGTGGTAAAACTACGCAAGTGCCGCAGTTCATCTACGAAAACGCCATACTCGACGAAAGAAACGGTGCAAACACATCAATCATCATCACGCAACCGCGGAGAATCAGCGCCATCGCCGTCGCGGAACGCGTCGCGGACGAACGTGACGAACAGATTGGTGATACCGTGGGCTATTCAATTCGTCTGGAGTCTCGACAGAGCGCCAAGACGCGAATGTTATTTTGCACGACGGGCGTTCTGTTGAGGCGTTTACAACAAGATCCAAACTTGACCTGCATCTCGCACGTCGTCGTCGATGAAGTCCACGAGAGAGATGCACTTTCGGATTTCCTTCTCGTTATTTTACGAGACGTGGCATCTCGACGAGACGATTTTCATCTGGTCGCGATGTCCGCGACTGTCGACGCGGATTTGTTTGGGAATTACTTCAGACAAGTCGTCCCTGGTGAAATTCCAAGCGTCGCGATGCAAGGCAAAACGTTCCCAGTGGAAGAGTACCGATTGGAAGATGCCATCGAAGCGTGCGGGTACGTATGCGAACCAAACTCTGAATTTTCAATTTCAGGACAACAAGCGAAGAAGAAAGGCGCTTCGGGAGGAGGTAATCGCAGGTCAAAGCAAATGGCAGCACTCGCCGACGCCGCGGGAAGTTTCGTCGATGAATCAATAATAACAGATGAAACGAGGAAATATTACTGCGAATACGACGAAAGCACGATGCGTCAGTTGCAGATTGTCGACGAGAATTGCGTGAACTTGGATTTAATCGAACAGCTCGTCACGAACATCGCCGAAGATTACGAGGAAGGCGCCATTCTAGTCTTTCTACCGGGGATGGGCGAGATTAAAGCGTTGCACGATCGCTTGCGCGCGTCGCTATATGAAAGCGAGCACCGCGCTCCAAGCTCGGTTCGAACCGAGGACGACGACGACGACAAAAAGAAGAATTCGCCACCAAAGTATTTACTCGTACCTTTGCATTCCACGCTGACCGCGGAGGAGCAAAAAAGAGCTTTTTCGAAACCGGCGCCGGGTGTTCGAAAAGTTGTCATGTCCACGAACATTGCCGAAACGTCAATTACAATCGACGATTGCGTGTACGTCATCGACGCCGGTAAAGTGCGAGAGACTCGATTCAACGCGAAGACGCGCACGTCGTCGTTAGAAACCGCGTGGGTTTCTAGAGCTTCGGCGAAGCAGAGAAGGGGTCGAGCCGGAAGAGTCAAACCCGGCTATTGTTTCCACTTGTATTCCTCCAAAACAGAAGCGGAAGTTTTGGAGGATTTCGCAATCCCGGAAATTTCCCGCGCGCCTTTGGACGCGTTGGTTTTGCAAATTTACTCCTTGGGATTTAGCGACCCGAGAGCTTTCCTATCGAAATGCATAGAACCGCCGTCTAAAATGGCCATCAGCTCTGCGATGACAGCTTTGAAAGAAATCGACGTCATCGACGATCGCGAAAATGTCACGCCATTAGGAGTCCATCTCGGCGGGTTACCCGTGGACGCGAGACTCGGCAAAATGCTCGTCTATGCGTGCGCATTCGCCGTTTTAGATCCCATTCTTACCATTGCCGCGTGCGTAGGATTCAAATCGCCGTTTATCTCACCGATGGATAAACGAGACGAAGCCGACGCGGCGAAGAAAAAAATGAGTCACCCGGACGGTTCGAGCGATCACTTGACTTTGGTGAAAGCCTTCGCCGGTTGGCTCGAGGCGAAGAAAAAATTTGGCGCTTCAGGGGAGAGAAAGTATTGCGGCACGCACTTCTTATCGGCGGTAAGTTTGCGGCAGATTGCGGACGTGCGGAAACAGTATTGCGAATTACTCGACGAAATGGGTTTCTTACACCAGGCGGCGCAAACGGACGTAACTACCACCAACCGTCGTCAACGCACCGAATCCGCGCTCCGCGAAGCCTCGTGCAACGCCTCCAACGAAACGCTCGTTCGTGCGGTCGTCTGCGGCGGCTTGTACCCTAACGTCGCCATCTCTGACGACCTACACGCGGCCAAATCCGTCCAACTTCCATATCAAACTGTCAAAGTCCGAACGAAACGAGACGCGTCCGACGACGTCTACATGCACCCGTCCTCCGTCTGCGCCGGCTACGCGTCTTCCTCAAAACCATACCTCCTCTACCACGAAATCATGAAAACTGGCAAAACCTACATCCGTGACGCCACTGCCATCGGTGCGTTCCCGTTGCTCCTCTTCGGAGGTAAAATCAAAGTCGAGCACGAAAAGTTCCGCGCGAGCTGCGACAACTGGATTAAGTTTCGCGCGGCGCCTAGAGTCGCTGTTTTGTTCAAATCCTTGCGCGAAGAGTTGGAAGACGTTCTGCTCCGGAAGATTGCCGATCCTGGTTTGAACGTCGTTCGCGAATCCGAAGGGTTGGTCGATACCATCGTGGAAGTTTTAGAGAGCGAACATATTACTAATAATACTAATACTAATACTGCGAAAGACGAGGACGTCGACGAGAACGCCGAGAAAAAGCGAGATTATTAATACAGTGCGCTTCTCGAAAAGTATAAGCAAAGCAACATCCGCACAAAACAGAGAGCATCGTTATCAGTTAGAGATAAAATAGAATACTTACACGAGGTACTCGTAGGTGAATTTGGAATCAGAACGAGAACGAGAACTTTAGAGCAGAACTCGAAAAGTACGCAAAGCAACATCCGCACAAAACAGAGCATCAGTTGTTAGAGATAAATATATAGGTGAATTTAGAATCAGAAAGAACAATGCTCTCTTCTCTCCTTCGTCGTACTACTAATAATCAGTTAGGATCAGTTCTGCACAGAGCGTTGCTGTTGTCGTCTTCTCCGATGATGATGATTTTTTCCCCGCTTTCTTTACCTAATGCGTCAGCTTTGTCGTCGCCGTTTTTGCGCGGTAGAAGATCGATATCCACCACCAAAGACGATAAAGATAAAGAAAGACGAAGAAAAGCGGAAGAAATCGCGGAACGAGACGTGAATAAATGGTCCTCGCCGCTGTTCACACACGTGGAAGTGGATGTAGAAACACACAAAAATCGAACGTTTTCGAGGGCGGAAAATTCCATCTTTCTCCTTCTCGTCTTCTGTCTCTTCGCGTATTTCGGCAACTTTGCAATGCAAAGCTCGAAAAAGAAAGAGGAAAAGAAAAGAGTGTTAAAGGAAAAGAGAGAGAAGAGAGCGTTGGAAGCGTTCAGGCGGGAGAAGAAGGGTGGTTTTGGTGCTTTGAGGAGGAATGGTGGCGGCGGCGGCGACACCGGCGCTTCGTCCTCGCGGCTTCGTCCTCCGAGCGAGGACGAAGACGACGACGACGACGATCCGTTCGAAGGTTTAACTCCGGATGAAATTGTCCAGTTAAAAGAATCAGTCGAAAGAGAACAGAGTTCGTTTTGAATAATAGCATAGGAGTTAGAAGAGAGGATGATGTGATGTCTGATCGTGACGCGTTTTATAGTATCTTTAGTTGCACCAAAATCCACAGAAAACACACACAACAACAAACAATGTTTGTTGTTAAAACATCTTCCTTTGTCACTCCTATCCTAAATAACGAGAGCCGACGCGCGCCAAAAACATCATCATCATCGCGGAGTCATCGTCATCATCATCGAATAATCACCAAGAGTTTGGCGAGCATCATCATCGAACCTCAAACCAAAATCCAATTTCCCGAGACGTCAAACGCTCTGAAACTCCTCGGCGTCGGTGTTCGGGAAAAGAAAATCGCGATATTGAATGTCAAAGTCTACGCGGTTGGATTCTACGCGGACACGACGAAAATGAATAGCATTAAGAAGGATAACGTAAACGACGGGGAGGGGTTGTTACTCTTGAACGGAAACTTCGAGAAGGAGATTGTA
>Ga0114997_10002660_pt1 | contig 14318 bp, 14 predicted proteins | sample ArcticOcean_MG_C_2_FD_87045 | JGI IMG/M metagenome (GOLD analysis project Ga0114997, IMG submission 87045) | Marine microbial communities from western Arctic Ocean - ArcticOcean_MG_CB4_136 | ecosystem: Environmental > Aquatic > Marine > Oceanic | place: Arctic Ocean: Canada Basin | collected... | reverse complement strand
CAATCTCATTTATGTAGAAAATACATCTACTTATATAGTCAAATAGTCATAAAATCTCTAAATGCCCTTATATCAACATCATTTTTGATAAGAAAAAGGGAATGTATTATTTTTGGAATATTAAATAAAAAAAAAACCTTTTAAAAAGCTTTAATATTTATGGTTCATATAAGTGTATTTAGAGATTTTATGACTATAAACTCGAAATGTTGTTGGTTTACTATTTTTTTGGTACGTTCACCGTGCATGAAATTATAAATTATGCCAAATATTTTTGTTAATATGACGACCATATATACAAGAATGAAAAACATGAAGAACAGATGACAGCCATATTTGATGCAACAAACGAAAAAAATGCAACAACGTTTAATGATCAATTTGATAAATCAAATACCGACCATACTCAAATCATGTCAGCCATCGTGATTCCATCCACACCAAATATTGATGAACCTAATAAATATACTCTTTTCCCCATTGTTGATCACCAGTTGTGGAAATTGTACAAGCAGGCAGTAGCTTCGTTTTGGACTGTGGAGGAGGTAGACTTGGCACAGGATAAAAACGACTGGTGTAAATTGAGCGACGATGAAAGGAAATTTATCAAAACAGTTCTTAGTTTCTTTGCTATTTCCGACGGCATTGTTAACGCTAATCTTTTGATGAATTTTGCCAACGAAGTGAGTGACAGTGCCTCCCAATGTTTTTACGGGTTCCAAATTGCAATGGAGAACATCCACGCCGAAATGTACTCTCTGTTGATTGAGGCTTACGAAACAGATGAATCTGAACGTGCTAAACTGTTCGACGGCATTTCTTACGACCCCAGTATTGAAATGAAGGCACAATGGTGTTTTAAATACACCAACAGTCAATTACCGTTTCAAGAACGACTGGTGGCATTTGCAATAGTTGAGGGTATTTTTTTCAGTGCGAGTTTTTGTAGTATTTTTTGGTTGAAAAAACGTGGTCTGATGCCCGGACTAGCCTTCAGCAACGAACTCATAAGCAGAGACGAAGGTCTCCACACTACTTTTGCATGTGCCAAATACTCACGTGGTGTTGCCCTCAGTGAAACAGTCATACATGACATTGTAGCGGACGCAGTAGACGCTGAGAAATTTTTTGTATGTCAATCGTTGAAAGTCCCTTTGATTGGGATGAACGCAGCACAGATGATGGAATACGTGGAATATGTGGCGGACTACCTATGTGTGCAGCTGTCGTGTACGAAGATATATGGGACACCAAACCCGTTCCCGTGGATGAACACGATCAGTCTGGAAGGCAAGACGAATTTTTTTGAGAAGAGAGTTTCGGAATACTCTAAATCGGGAGTGGGTGTAGATAGATCAGAACAAGTATTTAGTTTAAATGTTGATTTTTAGGTTAGCTGTTGATGTTTGATGATGTCCTGCAATCTCCAAAGTCCTTCGTGGAACGAGCACTTCATGCAGAACCCTCCGCGTACAACTGTGTCCGCAACAACAGAATGGTTGTTAGTAATGACGTATATGCCTGTCATGTCGTGCAGCAAGTCTGGTGGTGAATCAGTCACCATGATTACTTGGTCAGCGTATGTTTTGACAATTGACCACGGTGTGCCAACGCCAGCAATCCATACACGCCGACCATTCCACGAAGCGAGTCTCACTCGATTATCTACCCCCCGAAGAACAATCATTTGACGAATGTGTCAAACGTTTAAGTATACATCTTTCTCCTTTTAAATGCACTCGTGTTTTGTTGATATGGTACAAGTTGGTCTTTATCTTTTGTGTGGAACTGTGATAATAAACTTGGGTCAGTACGTTTGACTTGTTTTGGTGGTCGATCCACGTTCTTCCAAGCCGCCATTGCTTTGCGTCTTTCCAAATTCACACGCATGTAACTCTTATCAAGACCGTACCGTTTACCGGACAAAACTTGAGATGCACGAATCGCCAGTGCAACACACTTTGAAAATAGATATCGGTGTTTCTTGCTACATATGAAGTCTTCTGCTTCGCACCCTTTGAACTTGTGAGCGTAAATGTGTGTCAATGCGTGCACTGTTTCATTCATGTGTCCATATATAATTGGACTGAAATAAATACCATTTCGCAAACTTGGATTATTACCATACCACTTACGTGTTTCAAATGCAATCTTTTCTTCGTAGTGGTTGAGTAAATGTTTGTGCAAATGAAATTCAAATCGTACGTTGAAAAAATTCGTTACATCACGATTCCAGTAATCACGTGCGTTAGTGGATTGTTGCCCAATTGACTTTGTCAATCGAAGACCGGATAAATCTTGATATACTATATCGGCAGAGAGACTGAACTTGTTATTGAATTGTAATTTTTCAGTTGGATTAGTTTGTATTTGTTGCCCATACAACCATTGTTGGAAAAGAATGGGATTCTGAATGCACTTAATGAAGTATGTTGGCGGTGTTGATGGTGTTTTTGGCGATGTTTGTGGTGTTGGTGGTGTTCCGGATGATCTACCTGCTGTTTGGTTGATTTGTAGTTGTGGTGTTATAAGTGTGTCTGGTTTTGGTGTTCCGGATGATCCATCTTCTGATCGGGTGGTATTTCCTCTTGGTGTGTCTGGTGTTGGTGGTGTGCCGGATGATCCATCTTCTGATCGGGTGGTATTTCCTCTTGGTGTGTCTGGTGTTGGTGGTGTGCCGGATCGTTGGGTGTTTCGTCGCTCTGTTTCAAAACCTAGACTACGCCGAGCTTTACTCCCTCTATCTTCATTGGTGTCCATACATTTGTAAATGATATTGTGTATAGTTGTATCTTTGTCCAACAGAGGACAAAGTTGATTTAGTGCAATGTTTGTTGTGGTAATTGTCTCAAATATTTTACGGGCATCATTGGGCGTGAATGTACTGCCACATTCTAAACCCAATACATATGTAAATATATCCATATTTACACCCGTAGAAACGAGTGTACACCAGCGATGTACATCTTGATCAGCCTGTTCTCTCGCAAACGCTTCCGAAGTTTTTACTTGATCCGAAGATATAGTATATGGTGTAGGTTGCAAAAGCGTTGAACTGTCTGACCAATACTTTGCCACATTATCATTGGTAAATGAAGCAACATTCATGATAAACTGGTAAGCAGGATGTTTGACAAAATTTTGCATCATTTTTTCATTGTAACACACATGTTTGGCTACCTTGTCAGCAATGCTTTGAGTGACGTTCAAATACGGTGGTGCACTCTCAACTAACAGGCTACTTTTATGTTGAACGCTGTCATTGAATTCAGAACGTAAATCTGGTGGGTTTCGTGGTGCAAATGTTTTATATTCCCACGTTTGTCTATCGTCGTCCATATTTACATCAGACAAATTCAAGTATATATAGAGGTAATATTGATACAAATGAACGCAAATAATCCAGGAGAAATGAAATCACAAGAAACTATTCCGACTACGTCCGCAGCAAACCAGGGTTTGACAAGACGTGTGGTTATTGAATGCAATACCAGTGGTATGAATCTAGCGTTAGGTCAAGTGGTGAACGTCCAAAATGGGGTTGATATTTTCAAACCAGCCATGCGGCAAGATTTGAGTGCGGAAGAACAAGTTTCGTACAATGCTCAAAATTTTGACAAGGGTATTATTTCAAGTGTTGTGTTAAAATCTGTGTCGTCAAACTGTCCAGAACCAGTGACGGTAGGTTTAAACTTATTTGAAGGCACGCCAAATATTGTTAATTCGTCTGGGTGGCTCTACGCCCAGCAAACCAACGACATGACCAATGACCACGCACGCCAGAACGATGGATTTACCAATCTTGTCACAGTGTTACCACATGAAAAACAACGATTGAATGAAGTACTGTATACTCCGGAAAACATTATGGACAATGCGTACATTGATAAATATGGTTCGTTTACATTGGAGAAACTTTGGGATGGAGTAGTTCCTTTCCCTAACGAACCATACTACTACGTAGATCAGGACCACGTTGTGATGAAAATTATTGGACAAAACTGGGATACATTGGGCATTGCACCAGAACAGGAGGAAGCCAGGGACGGTCATTGGATCAAGGTTTCGAAAGATGTGGTGTCCAACTGCATTGATCAGTTGTACGAGAATGTGATCAAGGAGATCCCATACACTAATTTCAAAGATTTTGGAGCCAGGTTCCAAGCAAACACGGCAGGGAACAGTGAGTACAAAGTAGTGTGTGAATTATTAGTCAATTACAAATTTCCATAATTTAAACAATTTCTTGAACAATTTCTCTTGGTAGTACTAAAAAATTCTCACTGTACATGTTCAGAATGTTGTGTGTATCTTTCAGTGCCAATAGTTTTAAAGCAATTTCATCAGAGTATTCCAACCGAATTTTGTTCTCTCTCACGTGTTCACCAACAACCATAGACTCTGGAATATCATCCGCATTTGGCGTCATTTCCAATACTTGTTTGGTACTGAGCATGTTGTGGACGGGTGATACAGCCAGAGAAATATTGACAGGTTTGTAGTGTACACCTGATCCGACAGGCTTGAGTGTTTTTTTCAAACACAGTGTATTTACGACCTCAACACTGTTCCAGTCACATTTGGAATAAATGCTGGACAGTTTTTCTGCGGATAAATTTGTCAAATGAGAACTCTCGTCAACCCAATCGGATGGGCAGTCCTTTGTGCCCGAAGCTACGTAGCCAATCAGTGGACTGTGCAGCACCAGACCACCATCCTTGTACACTGCGTTGTAGTAATGAAACATCCCAGTACCCTTGTACAGCATGTTTGTGTAGTCCGCACTGATTAAAGCTGTTGTACCAAGTTGTTCGGCTATTTTTTTGCAGTACGTAAGACTTTCCGATTGAAATTTGTTGGAATAGACTGATTGCAAAGAACCGTTCCAATTTTGGTGTACATGTGTATCTACGATTGCGAACGTTCGTTTAATTTCGTCGCCAATGTTGTCAATTTCACTGGTTTGGTAGATGCCAGCCAGAGCATTTGTGGGTGGGAGTGTTGCAATTTTGTCATAGGTGCCACCTTCAAAGAGTGCTCTGCAGCGTGCGTTATTGGGATGTAGCCAAATAATATCGTCAGTCGTGATTTCATATTCTGGTTTCAACGTGACAATCATTCCTTTGCAGACAATTCTATTGTATATCAACGACGTATCATGGTCTTTCTGAAAATTTGGTAGAAAATCCACACTGACAAAATGCGGTGACTTTTCTAACTGTGTACGAACCATCTGTTTCAATTCATCCTGCATTGTTTTTTGTAGGCATTTAATATATGTTTATAGGATCAGTTTTTTGATTGTATAAATACAGATGATTATCATAGAAAATATGTCTTTTCCAAAAGCAACGAAAATTTCGAGAACAAACCAACATTTTCTGTTACAAATCAAACCAGACCCAACAATGAAACTAAGTCAAACACAAGAATTGGCTCAGACCGACGTCATTAACCAAATTCACAAAGCTGGTAAAGATCTGTTCAAACCAAACGGGGCTGTGAAAGTTGGTGGTAATGATCAGGTGAAGAGTGGAGAATTGTACGGACGCACTGTGAAAATTAGTGAAATGGCAGATGCAATGGAGAGGTACAATCTAGTGTTACAGGTAAATCTGTCAGGAGATGAACGTCAAGTGGCAATGGCAACCGCAAACGAGTTGAGAGCCGGTGCGAATATTTCCTCTGATACTGGAAGCTTTTCACTAGTCAAGAGTGGTAATTATTTGCGAGGGATTGATTCGTTATAAAATGTAGAATATTTTACAAATTAACAGGATTACTTTGTGATAAGTGATCCAATGAACTGCTGTCATTTGACCTTTTACGTTTTCTACTCAATTCCATTATCGGTGCCGTACTGGACCGGAAAGTATCAGGGAGGTCGTACAATGCCATGACCATTTTGGAATAAGGTTCCCACTCTAACACACCACTTTCATATAACATCACCAACTGTGCGTACGGCAACGATCCAGCGGAAAGAGCTACATTGACTCTATGTCGTTGTTTTGTCAGATATATATTTTTTTTAGCTTGTACATTTGATAAGTAATTTTTGGTGTAGATGTCTGTGAGTGTTGTTTCTATGTGGTTTTTCCACCAACGAAGAGTTGTATCGTACAACATCCGTGTACCTTCGGTGTCACTTTTGTACTGACCATCAGCAATGAGCATAGAACGTGGTACACCAAGTGTTGTGCAAATTTGTTCACTTATAACTTTGTGCAGCTGAACAATGTCTTGACGCCCCGTATTCTGTGGTGTCTGGACAATCCTGTGTCCAGTTGGCAGTGTTACAACGTTCTGAAGTCTGTCTCCAGCTCTTGGCAATTGTGTACGGTGTGCTGTTGCGTACATTTCCTGCTGTTTCTTTAATATTTCAACATTGACTTTGTTCCGTTCAAATTGCATATCCTCACTTACATCAGTCGCACCAGCATCGGCATAATAATCAAAGTCAATACCCTCTTGACGCTCTCTAGATGTGTCTACAATTTCCGAGAAAAAAAACGGATTGCTTTTATTGTGTTCCATTAAGATACATTGTGAACGTAAATTATGCAAAAAATTAATAAGTGGCATCACCTTGGACGCCAGCGACGTCAGGCGCCCAACACCATCTACAATAACTGGATCAAACCCAAATCCACTGTATATACAAACCGTATCCAAGTCCATGTGGGTGGACTCAACGGAGTACGATTGAATGTTATTCTCTATATGTATGTTAATCGAAACGAGTTGAGGATTGACCATTAACGGATAAACACGTCCGACACTGTCTGTCTGAAACTGAACAATAGCAAACCCAAGTGCAATGACATGGTCCATAAACCCAGTTATAAATTCACTCCAGTATTCTGCAATCGTGTCCTGGACCTGAAGAGAAGGCACGAATTTTTTAGAGTTTTTCGAAAACTCAAATTCACACGATAATATTTTGTGGCTAATCAATTGTCGACACATGTAAAACGTAGAATGAGTACTATACTCATGCCACACTTTTGATATTAATTGCTTGGGAATTGTATAAAGCATAGTATTAATAGCACACAATTTTATATTAATAGTTCATTAAAAAAAATGTGTCAACCTGTCGACGATGTTTTCAAATATCATTTAGGGACACTGTTGGTGTTTCTTGGTAGTATTGCAATGACAAGTGCCCTACTTCTTCAACGTGTTCGTCAATGAATGTACTACTTGCATTGGTTTGTTCTTGTTATAGCTGGCATTGATAGAATTATTCATTGTTTTGACAAGACAACCGTTACAATTACCATGTGTCTGTACCCCGTTGCTGTATCGTGTTGGTGGGTACTGAGTAACACTAAAAAATGGGAAAGAAAGTTGATGGCGACCGAATCGAAATCGTTGCTTACAATGTTTCAAATAGTAGAAGCTATTAACGCTTTGCCATCAGCCTTTGCAAGTGTTTATTTAATCGCCGATTCATATGTTCCAGTCAGTGTTTTCTTTGTATGTTTATTTGTAAGTGGTTGTAGTCAATACAAGATTAACCGCATGTGGAAAGCACAAATGAAGCTATTGGACCTAGGGGTCTAGGTCAATATATCTTTGGACATTGTACCCATCACCAATCAGTACAATGTGATTCTGCAGATCGTTTTCAAGTAAATATTGTGCAAACAACGGGTGTTCCGCCAAATCAAATTGTGTCAAATATGAACCATGGTCACAGTTTTTGCACCCCTTTGGTACTGGTATTTCTGCACTGTACCCCGCCCCAAACCCATCCGCATACACGATTGGTTTACACACACCGAATTTTTTTCCACAACATTTGAAACCGGTGTCTTCGTCGTACTCGTCGGGGTGAAACGAGCAATTCAATCTTCCAATTTCATCGATTGGACTATATTCTTTCCTACATCTGGGACAATATTTTGTGACACCAAGTTGTTTCTGTACCCTGCTACGCAATGACATTAGAGTTAACTCTACCTTTATTTATAACCATGTATTTTCCAATATGTCAACCGCGTGTGCCCACTTGCAAGCCATTGTATCGTACGATTCAACCTCTTGTTCGGACCAAGTCTCCACATCAATTGCACGCATCTTGACATCCTTTGAACGCATTTTACTCTGGAACACATTTGCATATTCCTCTTGACATCGAATTTTTGTGGGTGAAGAACTGTCAACAATTCGTGCATTGATCCAAGTACGACCACCACACACATGAAACATATGATCTTCCAATATTTCCCCCTTCAGCCGTACGTTATGTGCAAACACAATATGTAAACCATGGTCGCAGTATGTCTGCATTGTCAATGCCATCTTTTGCATTTTCACACGGTACGTATCGTCCAAATGTAAAGATTTAATTGCTGCACTTTGGTATTTTGTGGACGGTTTGTACTCAATGGAAGGAGATGTATCAATCAACATCCACGATATACACACTGAAGATACCACCATCACTGCAAGCCAGTGCAGTGGATTGGTTTTTCTGGGTGTATCGTAAAACCTGCGGCGAACCATTTATCACAATCTGAAACGTATAAATAGTCGATGTTTTCACACAAATGGACACGTGGTGGGCAAATTTAAACAGGTGCACATGTTGGCATCCAACTGTTAACAATGTTGTGACGTCTTTGAAGGACAATGTGGTATCGTCCACCAATCTGTCTTTGTTGCAGGATTTTGTGGACATATGTGATACATACAGTTATTCCCCTGAAGCATTTTCATACATTCATGATAATCTAAAATTAATCAGAAATGATCTATCCACAATGAATCCCAACGATGCAAGTGAACTACAAACGAAAATTATGAGTATTGAAAAGCATATCTCATCAACTCATCGCCACATACAAACTAAATGCACACACACACAACCATCGGACAATGATCATGCATTTGTAAGGACACAGGGGTATGTCGGAACACTTGGAAACATACACCAATGCGTCAACGACGGTAGTCCTTGGCAACCCTACACAACGGCATATAATCTTGTTGATGTTGTGTTTGACCACGTACTTAAGTTGCCAGAGCCAGTTACACCTGTACAACGGATATTGTACAACCAGTCACAAAACAAAGCCAAAGATACCTGGCTGTCTATGGGTATTACAAAAGCAGTAGATTTTAGTCAGATCGTCCATGTCAAACCACCCAAGAACAAAAAGGACATACGGGTAAATGGAATTGTAAAGTTCAAAAGAGATCGTACATGTCTAAGATTAATTAACCCGTATGGCGAAGCCTTTCAATTTTATACAAGCGACCTGAAACCAGCGAACGGTCCGTACCAAGATTCATTTAGATACCTTTCATTGACGGACATGTTTCAATATAAACAGATTACGTCAACGTCACACACTAATACAAAACGATCGGACTCATCGATTCTGTTCACATGGTTACAAAACTATTACGTAGATTTAGCCAAAAAACATCAGAACAGTAAAACATGGTTCACTGATTTGAAATTATGGAGGAGAGAAATAAACAATATTGTATTTGAACCAGATTTCACGGATAGGACAAGGTACAAAATACTCATGAAGAACAAGTCACATCCACATATGATACAACAGAACAAAAATAAAACTAATGTAAATGGGTCAAACACAAAATACCAAAACAGTATTCCGCTGAAATGTATACCACAGAACAGAGCAAATAATGAAGAAACTCCCAAGAAACGTATTTCAGATCATGCAAATGATATGGACACAATACAATACACTACGAAGAAGAAGACACAAGCGAAGACACAAGCGAAGACACAAGTGAATACACAAGTGAATACACAAGCGAAGACACAAGCGAAGACACAAGCGAAGACACAAGCGAAGACACAAGCGAAGACACAAGCGAAGACACAAGTGAAGACACAATTGGAGACACAAGTGAAGACACAAGTGGAGACACAAGTGAAGACACAAGTGAAGACACAAGTGGAGACACAAGCTCAAATTGGAAAGATATTGGACGAATGTCAAACTGGACAGCCAAAACTCATGGCAATATAAATAAAATACTATTTAAGTAATCAAATTGTATTCAAACATAAAATGTTTACTTCGCAACCAGAACCTGTTGACATGTACATATGTTTTCTACCAGCATCAGAAAGTCTAAAAAATACACATGTATTGAACAGGTTGGCAGCCTACATGACTCCGGGCAAAACTAATGATCGTCCAATGATACATACTGAATTGTTATTTGCAGAGCAAACCACATCCAATGAAATAATTGGAAAATCATGTTCAATACATTACAACGGTACAGTGTTTTTCTCAAACAAACGTTTTTCCAGATCGGAATGGCATTTCCGTTTGTGCAACAAAAATTGGGATATCCAAAAGGCAGAACTTTTTTGTGAACAACATGTTGGTGATAAATTTAACCACATTGGCTACTACACACAACCATTATGCAATACAAGAGTATCTACCAACAGGTGGTTCTGTTCAGAAATAGTAGCTGGCGCACTAAGGGCAGCAGGGGCTGATGTCGAAGAGTGTCTACACCCAAACGCACTATTTGAGTCTTTGAAAAACTGTACAGTACCATCGTGCCCCAAGAATCCAGGATTAAACTTTTTATGACGATATATAAACATGTGAACTGACAATCAAACATGTCCAAAAGAACGCAAGAGTTTGAAATTCGGCGCACAAACAAAAGATCAAGAGTAAATTCACAAACAGAACCCACAATAATGTCAATGAAAGGTAAATTTGACGTCACACCAACAGAATTGGTTTCACAACAACATTTCTTCAACATGAAGAATCAAGAAAACGAATACAAACATATTTCTCCATGGCACTTTCCATTTGTGCAAAATTTATTACAACAGAAACCCGTGATAAATTTCGATATGAATAATTTCAGTAAAGTTGGTAGATACAGAGATTCAATTGAAGGTGTCACACGAAAGTACGAAGAGAGGTTTCTAACTGAACCGGTTGGTAAACAACGGAAATGTGTAAACGAGGAGGCGTGCGAAGGTCTTTGTGCCTCTGACAATGGGTTCATACTGAGAGAGTTCCTTCTACCATCTCAAGAACAAATGTACATCAATACGAAGAGATATCCACAACAAAGGGAGCCATGTTTAATGTGCAAGAGATTGCGAATAGCCAAAACAGTTGTGGCTACAAGAGCGTCCGGAAATGGTCTACGAGAGGACTGCCTGATACAGGACTATTATAACTTTGTAGGTCTTGAAGGTGAATACAGATTGGAGGACTGTCTGCTCAGCAAACGCAATACCTGGGAAGGTTTGTGCAACCCGGTTGTCTTGCATCAACGCAACAATTATAGGATTGTTGTGGTGAACAAGGTCAAACAATATGAACAATGGCGATACCCTTTTTTTTGCCAAATGCACGGCGAGACTCCGGGCATTACAAATTACACTACCCCTTTTCCAACGTCAGACAACAATTGATTGACCACTATAAAGACACTGCACACGTTGCACTCTTTCAAGATTTCGTAGCAATGACCAAGCAGCACATTGGCAATAATCTTATCAAAACCACAGCCATCAAAATACTCAATGGCGTCGAATTATTAATCCCAAACGCACCGAACCATATTGTGTTTATGCTCACGTTGTACGAAGACATGTTCATCAAAATACTGGAACAGTGTGAAGTATATACGACAGATGAAGCACTGTGTACAGATGAGGGCAGCGGTGCACCAATTGAACACGCAATGCCAACAACATACTTTCATTCTGGGATGATACCAAATCATGTTAATAAGCTAATGCAGTGCTCATTTTGGACCGACAGTGGTAAGCAGGAACCAATTGTACATTTGTTGAGCAAAAGCACGCCACAGCGTTGCCAAATTCGTAGTCTGTCCCACATTGTTTACAATTACGCCCGTCTACACACGGATGTGTACGATTTCCTGATAAAGTGCCTCAAGTGCTCCCTGTTTGGGACGTACAGTGGGGTACAGCGCCCCTCGTTCACTGAAAGACAAAGGCTACACAAGCGATTTCAAAGTGACAAGCACAACATGTTAGGGTGGATGAAGGATGGACATCAACAATTATTATTTTTCACAATTAAAGAGTACTTGATATTTGCTGTCAAGTGTCTGCCAGCACTGCGATCAGAACTCATACATAGGTACAACTGGATACACTTTGAAACAACGGTGACGAACGCCATGGACAATGTTAGACAAGTACCCGACAATATGGACAGTGCATCAATAGAGTCAATGTTGTTGACTGTCAACAAATCACAGACCAATTTGTACAGACCTGTCAAACACCCATTTGTACACTTTTTGTTACAAGAGTTTGAAAGACAAGACGATGCCAACAACGTAACGGTGAATACTGTCAACTACAAACACGTAGAATTACTGTACAACATGATGATCAGAGTGCATAGCAACAACACAATACCATACGAATGGTTGAAATACTATGGGGCTCCAAAAGAGACGTACACACGAATTATACAAATACAATACCAAATGGAGCAAGATGGCATCAAACTGCCACTGAGAAAGCACATTGCAAGTATGTCTGTTGATGCTAGAAGGGCATTGCGGTGTATTGCAATTGCATATGACAGACACATTAACATTAGATTGTTCACACTTCCGGTACACGTTACCGTGGAACAGATAAGAGCTCTGCGACAATTATACAACGTTAAAAACGGCGAAGAGGCACCGGAGATGGGTAATGCGTTGATATGCCTACAATGCAAGAAATTTAAAGGATTTGTTGCTCATATGAAAGGGAAAAACGTCACCAATCTATTTGCATACGGGCATTCGAAAGTACTCATAGACTTCAAAACAGGTTCGATGTGCTGTGGTAGAAGATGCGACAACACTGAAAAAAAAAGAGAAACATCCACGCACGAGTTTGAAAACGAATCTGTTGTACAGTTTCGTACAAAAAAAAGGAATGCCAAGGAACTCCGGAAAAAAATTAAAAATCAGATGTGTGCGTCATCTCCACTAGTGGAAGTACCTCTTCTAGGAAACGTATTACAATATTATGGAAATCTATACACAGTATGTCCACAGTGTGGAAGCTTCATGAAATACGACCCAACGAAGCTACACAACGGAATGTTCTGTGGATGTTGCATCAAAGATGGAATACGCATTGGTGAAATTCAGTGTGCAAGGTGTGGTGACCAACATCATCTGGTAGACCCAATTGTGGTAGAAGGTGGAGAGATCGTACACCTATGCAAACAACACTACAAACCATGGATACGGGAAGCAACTTGCCTGCTGACCAAAGAGATTATACTTAGAGGGTTAGAAGAAAAGTGGAAAAGATTACAAAGCATATAACATGAACATATTCAATGTCGTATATAACCAATCACTATTTTATTCAATGTCCAGAATATCATCCGAAGAGATTACAGAACAGCGATCATATACAACGATTGTTCTATGTTCTTTGATAGTAGTCATGCTTATATTAAAATTTAAATTTAGACAATACTGGTAACTTAGACTCTGTTTGTTTATCCTTGAAATAAATACTGATATCGGAAGCAGCAATGTTGATGTTATCTTTTGTACCACCTATCTCTGTAATCTGTGCCCAATTCCAACCCATCTGATGCAATTGTTGTGGGGTCAGCTGGAGAGCAACCAGATCATGAATAGACAGCACAGTCTCCAACATATGTACGGATTTGATGTTCAGCTGTTGCAGGTGAGACCATTGTAGAAGCTTGAAATGATGTGGAAGAAAATTCATAGCAATCATATCGGACCATACAAACCCGAAGTCCAACAAAGACGCAGTTGTATGGTGTGAGAGTTGTTCCCATGACACACCCTGCTCAACAAAGTCCGCCGGGATGAAACCCTGCAGTTGTAAAGTAGACAAGGAATAATGCAAACACGCCGGAAGGTTCTTTTTTTGGAACATGGTTGTTGCCTTTTGCCACATCGAAAGCTCTGGTGCGGGAATGCGACGAGCTGACACAATTGAGTTCATGGATTGTATTTTATCCAACCCAAAATCTGGAAATGTAATCATGTTTAATAAAAAGTATGTATTATTTATAGTTTTGTATTAGACCTCACTCATCAGTATCCTACCATTCACATCATATCTCCATCCTCCTTTGTTTCATTGTTAATTTGTAAGGGAGCAGGTCTATAGGGTTGCCTTGGGTGCAGTAAAATGTCTAAGCGTTGACCTGGCTTCGAGTAAGACAATGCCTTGGCAACAGGACAACAATTGTCCCCAGTTCCTTCTTGTGGATTGATGACACCGCCTCTTGGTGACAAACAAAACACCATTTTGTTTT
>Ga0114997_10002659_pt1 | contig 14319 bp, 13 predicted proteins | sample ArcticOcean_MG_C_2_FD_87045 | JGI IMG/M metagenome (GOLD analysis project Ga0114997, IMG submission 87045) | Marine microbial communities from western Arctic Ocean - ArcticOcean_MG_CB4_136 | ecosystem: Environmental > Aquatic > Marine > Oceanic | place: Arctic Ocean: Canada Basin | collected... | reverse complement strand
TTAGAAGATGCTATTAGCAACCAAATTAGTGGCATTGAGAAAATTGGGCAAACAATCTCATCAAAACAAAATGTGACCGTGCAAGAATTTCAAAAAAGACTCCAAGAAAAAATACAACTATTAGCTAACAGCACTGAACTTGATCCCGCTCGTATAGCCCAAGAAACAGCTCTGCTCGCTGACCGCTGCGATGTAACTGAAGAAATTGTTCGTCTAGAAAGCCACCTAAAACAATTTCACAAACTAGTAGCATCCAGCGAACCACAAGGACGAAAACTAGAGTTCCTAACACAGGAAATAAACCGCGAAGTAAATACTATTGGCTCGAAAACTATTAATCTTGAAGTTTCCCAGGCAGTAATAGAAATGAAGAGTTATCTGGAAAAAATTAGAGAACAGTTAGCCAATATAGAATAATTATTTTCACACTATTTTATAGTCATTTAAAAAAGATATCCCACCAAATCAATTAAGCCCTATACAAACTCAGGCAATGCAACCAAACGGAATCACATTTATAATCTCAGCACCATCAGGAACAGGCAAAACAACTGTCTGTAAAACTCTTAAACAGAAGCTACCTAAACTCAAATTTAGTGTTTCCCATACCACAAGGGAACCACGAGATAACGAGACAAATGGTATTGACTATCACTTCATTTCAAAAAATAATTTTGAAGAAAAAATTAAACACGATAAATTCATTGAATGGGCTAAGGTCTATCAACATTATTATGGAACAGCATTTGAATCTATTGATAGTCACAAAAAAAATGGAGATGACGTTCTAATTGAACTAGACGTTCAAGGAGCAAGCTCCCTGAGAAAATTAAACTATAAAGCCGTTTTTATTTTCATACTGCCACCATCCTTAAAAGAACTAGAGATAAGATTAAGAAATCGTAACACAGAATCAGAAAGCGTGATTAGAGACCGTCTGGAATCGAGTAAAAATGAAGTGCAGCAATGTAAATCATACGATTACATATTAACTAATATAAATATAGAAGAAACCTCTGAAAATATAATCTCAGTTATCAAAGCAGAACACCTGCGGAAAGAACTATATCAACCAACTTCACTTGACCTTAAGAGTTTAACCGATCAAATGGAGAACCACTGATGGCCAGCATTGACTTAACTAAACTAATCCAAGAAAACGTCCGTTCACTAAAACCATATATCGTAGAAAATATTTCATGTGAGGTCAAGTTACACGCCAACGAAAATCCTTTTTCACCCACAAAGGAACTGCTCGCTCTATTTGCAACATCACTACAAAAAATCCAATTAAATCGATACCCTGATGCTGACAGCAAAAAATTAAAGCTAGCTATTGCAAATAGACACCTGGTCAAAACAGACAACTTGGTCATTGGAAATGGCTCAGACGAAATCATTCTATTGCTCCTGCAAGTTTTTTGTAAAGAAGGAGATACAATCATTATTCCTGATCCCACCTTTACAATGTACTCAATCATATCTCAAAGTTTAGGTATCAAAACAAAAACCATACCTCTTGACCACAATTGGGACTTTAATGCAAACGAACTATTAGAAGCAGCGGAAAAAAGAAAATCACGATTAATCTTTCTAAGCTACCCAAATAACCCCACAGGCAACTGTTTTTCTGAAACCGAAGTACGTCAAGTGATTGAAGAGTTTTCAGGTATCGTCGTCATTGATGAAGCTTATTATGACTTTTCAAAAAAAAGTTTTATCAATGAAATTAAAAACCATAATAACCTAGTAGTTTTGAGGAGCTTATCAAAAATTGGTCTAGCGGCTTTGCGAGTAGGATTTGGTGTGGCAGACCCGTTTATTATTCAAGAAATTAATAAAGTGCGCCTCCCATACAACTCAAATGCTTTATCTCAAAACTTTGCTGAGCACATAATCAATAATTTTACAACGGTACAAAATCAAATTGATTACATTCTAAAAGAACGTAACCGTGTAATAACGGAACTCAAAAAAATTGAATCTATCTACGTATTTCCAACAGACTCAAATTTCTTTTTATTTAAAACCGAGCAATCAGCCAGCGACCTATTTTACCATCTAATGTATAATGGTATTTTGGTTCGCAATCTTAGTTCCCACCCCAAACTAAAAAACTGCCTAAGGGTCACGGTAGGCAACAAAAATGAAAACGATCGGTTTCTTTTAGCTGTAAAAGAATTTGTAGCAAATTAAAACGTTATTCAATATGAAGACACAACCCCTTACTCATTAGAATAAATAAATGAAACAACCGATTAATTTGATTTTTTTCCCTCTGTTTGCAGGAGTTATTTTATTAACCTGGGTAATAGCAGGTTTTTTTTATTATCAGGTATCAGTTCCTGCAGGAAACAGTTTAAAACCGATTATTGTGAGCATCACTCCAGGCGCAACTCTAAAGCAAATATCATCTAATCTTAAAGACCACAATTTAATCAAGAACTCCATTGCATTTCGTTTACTTGCTAATATCCGTCAAAAACAAACGCAAATTCAAATCGGGGAGTACGAACTTAATCCATCCATGCTCCCAATAGACATACTCAAAGCTATTACTACAGGTAAGACTGTTCTTCACGCAGTAACCATTCCCGAAGGTTACAGAATCACAGAAATCGCTGACTTACTGGCAAAAAAAAATATTGTAAATAAAGATAAATTCATTAAAGAAAGTAAAAATAAAAACCTGCTAAAATCCTTAAGTTTAAAAACTAAAACATTAGAAGGGTACCTTTTCCCAGAAACTTATCACTTCAACAAAAACACGTCTGAGAAAAAAGTAGTAAGCGTAATGTTAGAAACATTTAAAAAACGTTTAACAAGCCATAATATTCTAGATCAAATTGGGCGCTCAAAACTATCATTGCATGAAGTTATTACTTTAGCCTCCTTGATAGAAAAAGAAACTGGAAAAACAGAAGAACGAAAACATATTTCTTCTGTTTTTCATAATCGCCTTAAAAAAAATATGCGCCTACAAACAGACCCAACTGTAATCTATGCTATTAAAGACTTTGACGGTAATATACGAAAAAAAGACTTGAGCATTAACTCCCCATATAACACATATCGTCACAAAGGACTTCCGCCAGGGCCGATAGCTAGCCCAGGATTAAAAGCTATAATCGCTGCATTAAATCCAATTAAAACAAATCACCTTTACTTTGTTTCACGAAAAGATGGTAGTCATCACTTTTCACCAAACCTTAAAGAACACAATCAAGCCGTAAAAAAATACCAATTGAGAAAAGTCACTCGATAAAAAAAATGCCCTTCACCGTTAATTAAGGTGGTTTATGAATCAAGAGCAAATTACAATTTTTTCAATACTTATAGGTATTTTTACTCTATTTATCTGGGGAAGAATTCGTTATGACGTGGTCGCTTTTATGGGGCTCATCCTTTGCGTTTTAATAGGTCTTGTTCCTTCTCAGGATGCCTTTTTGGGCTTCTCTCATCCTGCAACAATAACCATAGCGGTAGTACTTGTCCTCAGCCGAGGCTTGGCAAATTCCGGAGCGGTGGATTTGATTGTCAATCATCTAGTTTTCTCTATTAAGCGAGTATCAATGCAAGTAGCTGTACTTTCTGGAATTTCAGCAGCATTCTCTACAGTAATTAACAACGTCGGCGCCCTCGCTCTTTTGATGCCAGTGGGGATAGAATCTTCTGCAAAAGCAAATAGATCTCCTGCCAATGTATTAATGCCGATGTCTTTTGCATCCATCTTGGGTGGGCTTGTAACTCTTATTGGAACGCCACCTAATATTATAATCGCAAACTTTCGCAATGATATAAAAGGAGAGCCATTTACAATGTTCGACTTTTCTCCAGTCGGTGGAGTATTAGCACTTGCCGGTGTATCTTTCATTGCCCTGGTAGGCTGGCGATTAATTCCAAAAAAGCGGCGCACACAAAATACTGGAGGTCAATTAATTTCAATTGATGACTATATTTACGAAATAGTCGTTCCAAAAAATTCCGAATTAGTCGGCACATCAATTCGAGAGCTCGACCAAATTGCAGAAAAACAAGATGTAGAGGTTGTCGGACTGATTAGAAATGAACGCCGTATACTAGCTTCTCTTCGTCATGAAGAAATCAATAGTGAAGATATTCTTATTGTTGAGGCAGGGCCTAAGGAGTTGGCAAAATTTTTGACCGACACCAAATTAGAGCTAGGAGTAAGTAAGGAGAAATCATCTCTATTAATCTCTAAAGATACTATGATGATGGAAGCGGTGGTCCAGTCGAGTTCACGAATGGAGGCCAGAACATTTAACTCGCTTCAGCTTAAAAAACGCTATGGTATTCACCTACTTGGGGTTTCACGACAAGGTACACCTATACGAAAACGTCTGCCCAACGTCCAGTTTCGTGGAGGTGATGTTGTGCTTCTTCAAGGGGAATCAGAAAGTCTTGCCGAATTGGTCTCATCATTAGGCTGTCTACCGTTAGCTAAGCGGCAACTCAATTGGGGGTCACAAAAAAATGCGGGATTTGCAGTAAGTATTTTTGTACTAGCCATTGTTGCCACGGTGATGGGTTTAACTTCGCTCGAAATAGCTCTTTCTGCTGCTGCTATTTTGATGGTAATTTCTAATATCGTACCCATACGCAATCTTTATCAAGAGATTGATTGGCCTGTCATTATTTTATTAGGTGCCATGATCCCTATAGGCGGCGCCTTGGAGTCAACAGGTGGAACGCAACTGATAGCTGCATCGATCCTTGACTTAGGCGCAACCCTGCAACCTCCTCTTATTCTGGCGATTGTTTTAGTTGTTACAATGACTTTATCTGACATGATGAGCAATACGGCAACCGCAATAGTTATGGCTCCAGTAGCAGTTAGTATCGCTGGGCAGCTCGGAGTAAACGTGGACCCATTTCTTATGGCGGTAGCAGTTGGGGCATCGTGCGCATTTCTAACTCCAATTGGACATCAGAACAATACCCTAATTATGGGCCCAGGTGGATATCAATTTAATGACTACTGGCGCATGGGGTTACCGTTGGAAATTATAATTGTTGGTCTTTCTGTCCCCTTGCTTCTCTTTGTCTGGCCTCTATAGTTCCTGGAATTATCGTAAAAACAAGAAAATCTGTTTATCTCATTATTTTTCATCCTTGATATTATAGAGCTTAAACGAGCTAATAGTTTTAATACACAAAGTGCATTTTACTGAAGCACTAAAGTTTAGGCTAGAAATGAATTTATTTTGATTATGCGCTATTATAAATAACATACTATTTTGGCTGGCGCCAAAATGACTTATTATCGGCCAGAAAATATTTTTCTGATAGGAGGAAAACATGACTCACACCGAAAATGACCACCAAAAATCAGATCATATGTCATGGGTGGAATGGATTAACGAGGCTCTAGATAGAGCCAATGGATTTTATGAAGTAGCGACAATAAATCTTAAAACTATTTTACGACAAACCACTTCTAAAATAATTAAGGAGCTGCGATTTTTCATCTCAAAGCTTACTGTTATAGATTTTTTTTGTGGAAGTTTAACAATAGGGACCCTTTCCTTAGCCTCCCTATTTCTAGTTTCCGGAATTGGGCTTGTTAGTTACCAAACATTTTTATGGATAAGGGATGGTGTATGGTCCGAATACACTATTACGGTCCTGTTTAATTTTGTATTTAAAGATACAGCTGTTGCTCAATGGTTGAACAATCCAGAATCTTGGTTTGGCTTGCAAAAAGCATTAGAGTGGCTCTTGCAAAGTATTCCACTTTCAGTTGCCTTAATCTTTCCTTCAATTACTGTTCTTTGTGGAATAATTTTTATCTCAATAGCAGGTCTTACGTTCAGGTACTACCAATTTAAAGCAAAAGAAAATATCTAAAAATTCTAATACAAATTATTAAAAATCACTTGGAGGAACAATATTTAGTTTATAAAAACTTTTTAAGAAAGCTTACTAATTGATCTGAGTCTACCCAAGGCACCCTAGCCCGAATGACTCCTTCAGGATCAATAATTAAAACTGTTGGCATATCTCTTTGGGCATAGTTCTTATGCACAGATTGTTTGGGATCGAGCAAGTAAGAAAACTTAACTTCTTCAGAAAAACCTTCAAGGTATTTCATAACTAATTCTTTTGAATCTCCGTTAGTGTTGATACCTAAAACAGCTAGCTTACTAGAGGAAAGTTGCGCTCTCACCTTATTAAATTCTAAAGCCTGCTGCATGCAAGGCACACAAATATGAAAAAAACCGACTAAAACAACTTTTCCCCGTAAGTCAGATAACGCGATTTTTTCTCCAGTCGTGGAAGTCAAAGAAAAATTAGGAGCTACATCACCAGCAAGTGGCACCTTTGCATGAGAAGACTGAACCAGAAAAAAGACTGATAAAAAAATAGAAAATATAACTTTATACATTATCAAACTCCTTAAAAGAGAAAATCTGAATAAAAAAGATACAAAGCATATCTTGATTACTAGGGAACTATTATTTATATAACTTTATTTTAAACCAGCTTAGTTATCTATAAAAGCCTAATCATTTCAACAGAGCATTATTTCTAAAAATTTTAGAAATCACTAAAAAAAACCATTGTTTTTAAATGATTTATTTAAATTTTCTTCGCCGACAACTCAACCTTGACTTGACTCGATATATATATTACAAATGGACTAAAACAACTTTGGTCTTATTTATGAAATTTTTTACATATCTATTTATTTTTCAACTCCTTACACCCGGTTCTGCTATTTCTGGATCGATAAAAGGAAGCGCTCTATTTTCAGGCAAGAACATACAACTAGAAGCTCACAAAACAGGAAAATATAAAAAAGCATGTGGTGTGACAATTATCAATGAATCAATGCTCATTAATAAGGGTAAAATTAAGAATGTCGTCATCTCTCTTCATGGAAAAAATTTAAAAACAAAAACTGGTGAACATAAATTAGATCAAAAAAAATGCCGCTACGAACCCCATGTAATTACTATGCCAGTAGACTCTGAATTAAAAATTCATACAAGTGATCCCGTTAACCATAATATTCATACCTATTCATTTGAAAATGACCCGATGAATATTATGTTTATTCCGGATCAAGAGGAATATATACAGGAAATGGAAGAAGCAGAAATTATTAAAGTAGAATGTGATTTACATAGTTGGATGACAGCATGGATTGTTGTAACGCCTAATGGATATTCCGATGTATCAAGTAGCGACGGCACTTTTTCAATTTCTAATATCCCACCAGGAAAATACGAATTAACTGCATGGCATGAAACACTTGGAAGCCAAAGCAAATCTGTCACAATTAATGATAAGGAAACCAATGTTAACTTTGAGTTTCCAGAAATATTGGCAGAAGAAACCAAAAAATAAGCTTACCTATTTTTTAATCTTTGATGAATGGAGACTGCGCTAACATGAATTTTAGACCTATTATTGCTATTATTTCTTTTATATCCGCTGTTTCTCTAAGTTTCAATAGTCATGCTTACCAAGAAATAGAAGTAGCTGATGGAGCAACTATTCAAGGTAAAGCTGTTCTTACAGGCAAAATGCCTTACCCTCGAATTTATCATCTAATTTTGTTTCCCAATATTGACATGTGCGCAGAAGTTGACACCGATGATGAAATGAACCGGGTACTAGATGATTTTAAAATTTCTAAAGATGGCGGTTTGAAAGATGTCGTAATCACCCTGAATCATGTTGAAGCAGGCAAACCTTTTAATAAAAAACCTATTATAATCGACTCTGAAGACTGCAAATTTTTTCCTGAAGTAAATGCAGTCCGACAATTTGAATCATTCAAAGTAAATAACTTAGATGCGGTAATGCATAATAGTCAAGTTTACCAAAAGGAGCGTGGTAAAATTATTCAAAATCTACCCATCCCACCTGAATCAATAACAAATGGCAAAGTAACCTTCCAAAAGAATTTTAAAATATTTCAAATGATCTGTGGGATGCATGAGTTTATGCAAACGTGGGGATATCGAATTCAAAACCCTTATTACTTTATTACAAAACTTGGTGGGGAATTTAAAATCGACAATATCCCACCAGGAGAATACGATCTTAATGCGTGGCATTATCTAATGAAAACTCAATCACAAAGAATCAAAGTCGCAAAAAATGGTACCACCAATATAAATTTTAAATTTAATGGAGATAAGGTAACCCGTCCGCTATATGAAACTATTAAATCTGGACGCATTAAAAAAGATGCTGCTTATCCAGGAACTGCAAAGGGTCGAGAACTCGGGAAATAGTATTTTATGGCATCAAAATTATTTGGCACTAAAATATACCTTCTCGCTTTAATATTAAGCTTACTCCAAGTATCAAAGTCAAATGGGTTTACTGGGCCCAGTGAATCTGATATGCCCTCTATCATAACAGTAGAGGGCAAATCGATTCCCCTCCAAAGTCTTAAAAACCCGATAAAAAAATCGGAACGAATTTTAGCAGAAGGATCAAAAATATATATAACAAACTGCGCTCTTTGTCATGGAGATCTGTTGGACGGAAAAGGTCTTTACAGTCAGAGTTTTAATCCACCGCCGGCAAATTTTTTACACCCTAAATCAATTTTAAGCAGATCCCAATCCTACTCATATTGGAGAATCATAAAAGGCGGGAGAGGAATGCCAGAAAACTATAACCCATGGGATTCAGCCATGCCGGCTTGGGAAAAAGTCCTCAAGGAAGATGAAGTCTGGAAAGTTATTCATTACATTTATAGCAAAGCTGAAGAGATATCAAAACCATCAATTCAAAATATATCTACCACCTCCATTAAGAACGGGCAAAAGCTATACGAAGACAACTGTTCTATTTGTCATGGAGATGATGGAGGAGGTGATGGACCTGGCGCAAAAATTTCCAGTCCATTTCCCAGGAATTTCATCAAAGGTCATATCAAGTTTCGTAGCACACCATTTGGTAAAATTCCTACCGATGAAGACCTTTTTAAAGCCATAACAAATGGGTCAAATGGAACAACGATGCCTTCCTGGAAGCACCTATCAGAAAATGATCGACACAGTTTAGTTCTTTACCTAAAATCTCTTTCAAAAAAATTTTCACGGTTTGTAAAAAAAAGAAAAACTCATAAAATCGTTGTCGTACCAGAACCGCCAAAATTTACGCTTCAAAGTTTAAAGCGAGGGGGAAAATTATTTCTTCAAAACTGCTCTGCATGTCATGGGCTAAAGGGAAGAAGTGATGGTACCTCAACTAAAAAGGTAGTCAGCATCGAAACTGATTCTATCTGGCCGCGTAATTTAAGTAAACCTTGGAAATTTCGTAGAGGTGATACCCGAAAAGATATTTTTCTTACACTACGCACTGGCCTATCTCTGTCGGCCATGCCAATGTTTTCTTCTCGGATATTCAAAGATGAACAAATTTGGGATTTGGTCCATTATGTACAGACACTAGCACCCTCCCATAAACCAACAACTAACCCAATTCTGAAAGTTAAAAAAATTGACGGTGACCTACCAGAAAACCCCAAGGACTCTCTATGGAAAACAACCAGTTCAAATTTTTATCCCTTGGGCGGACAGATCATTGAGTCTAAAAAAGTGATCTACCCGATTATTGATAATGTAGTAGTCAAAGCTTTACACAATAATAAAGAGATAGCATTTTATCTTCACTGGGATGACCCAACTGTTGATCCCGTTTTAAAAAGTTTCATTTCTGTCAAGGAATCCCCTGCTCCGCCATTACCCGAACACCTCCAAGTAGAAGAGTCTCAAGAAGTGACTACAGAGGAACCGCCTAAACCACAAAAATTTCCTGATTCAATTGCAATTCAATTCCCTGCCTCAGTCGACGATGACAGTCAAAAACCCTATTTTTTAAATGGTGATACCGAACATCCTGTCAATTTATGGAAATGGAGTTCTCACCCGATGAAGGCTTTGGAAATCAATGCGACAGGCATCAACAACCAAAAAATTCAGAAAAAACAAAATCTAGTGTCACAAGCTAGCTTTGAATTCGGTCGCTATTATCTCACGATAAAACGCCCCCTCACAACAATGGAAAAAGATGACCTCCAGTTTCGTTCAGGCCAAATAATCCCGATAGCATTTAATGCATGGAACGGATCTGCTGGTGAAACAGGCAGTCAAAAAGTCGTGTCTAGTTGGTATAACCTGATTCTAGAATAAAGTAAAAAATAAGCATCAATTAACGGAAGGTGCCATCAGAGAAAAGGTGAGAGTTTCTAGGTAAGCTAATATATCTGCTATATCTTGGGTAGAAAGCAAATCCTTAAAGTTTCCAGGCATTGTAGAAATTTTTTGGACCTTTGATTTTTTAATTTTATCCAGAGGGACATGTAGTTCCTTCCCATTTTTATCTACAATATACAACCCTGATTCATCTTCATTTATTTTAATCCCCGTTATAAACTTTCGGTTTTTGGTTAATATCATGATTGTATTGAATCCAGAGGTAATGACTCGACTTGGGTCAATAATCGATTCAAGAAGAAACTCCCGGGTTCGGCTAGTCCCGATAAAACTCAGTACTGGGCCAACTGATCCCCCATCCGTTTTAACAAGGTGACACTTGGCACAGTTTGCTATACCTTCTGGATCCTTAAAAATAGTCTCTCCCCTTTTAGAATCGCCTTTTATCGATAAATATTTATTTAACTCGACAGAGTCTGCTAAGTCACTCCCTTCTTCTTCATTATCAGGCTCGAAAGAAATTAAAAACGATGTTATTGCACGGGCCTCTTTGGGGCTGAGATTAAGATGCGGCATTTTTGTATTAGGACGAAACGTTTGCGGATTTGAAATCCAGGTATATATCCATGCAGGTGGATAGTTAAACCCAGAACGATTCAAATTAGGGCCTACCCTCCCTCCTTCATCATTTAACTGGTGGCATCCAAGGCAACTTTTTTTATTAATAACTAAAGATTCACCCACTTTAATAAGATTACTTTCTGTACCTTCAGCAGAAAACCATCTAGAAAAAAAATCTATATCAGCCTTTGATATAGCAGTATTGTTAGGGCGCTTTGTGTTTAATTTTTTTGGTACCTTAACTTTAATTTTCCATCCTCCTAGATACCTGACATAAGCAACCAACGACCAAATTTCCTCTTCAGATAAAGTGCTACCAAAAGATGGCATAAGGTGCGACTTCTTTACCTTAGCCCCTCCCTCATTAATAACTCGAAATAATTTTTTATTTGAGATTTTTTCTTGAAATTTTTGACTGGATAATTCAGCTGGATCTTTATCAAGGAACTCGGCATTAAACCCATCACCCCCCCCTTTATTACCATGACAATGAGCGCAGTAATGGAGAAATAATAATTTTCCTTTTTTCTGGGATTTAGATAAAGCTAATGTGTCATTCGAAGAATATTTACTTTCATCAGCAAATAGGGGCGAGTAAAAAGTAAAAATTAAAAAAAATATAACTAAAAGGTATCTCAAGAAGCCTCGCAAACTAAAAAATTAGATTTCAACAGATGACTGAATAAGTTTTAATTAATTGAGCCTAAGCTTTACTTTCATCGGCTTTTATTTTTAATTTAGCCAGTTTAATTTCAATTTCTGCTGCATTTATTTTTTTGTTATGCAGAACGTGCGTTATTAAAATTAATGGCAATATAAGGCCTACACCTAAATGCATATATCCGATGATTTCGCGTAATTCATCTTTAGCAACATAATAAAGAGAATATGCTGAAATCATTTGAAACCCAGGCAGTAAAACAAGCCAAACACCCAGCGCCTGTCTTGGCTTATCTTGCCAAGCATCTCTCACGTGTGTTCCCAAGAGATAACCATAAGTAATCATCATTAGAAACGCTATAAAACCATGAACTTGTAGAGAAGAAAACTGGTAAGGATGATTCTCGGGACCAAAGTCACCCTCAACCATAAACCAGGTTTTAAGAATAAAAAAAACTACTCCACTGCACCATGCAAGAGTAAATATAATGGAAAGCCACGTCCGGTGAGGTATTTCAATTTTAGCCTTATCCATGCTCTAATCTCTCACATAAGTCTTGGACATTGCCACTCTCATCAATTGAGATCGCTTTAACTCCTAATGGTTTAAAAATTGGTATCAAGGTTATATCCAGAAAAGCTACTTTGGTCAATGCATCTGCTAACATGCAATTGGGTGCAAAAACAGAAATACTCTTTTTATCTTTAAGTTCCTTCTTTGTAAAGGGATCAATCATAGCGCTTTTGTTTACATCTATATAATAATTACTGCTAGTTGCCAAGGCAGCTTGATGCATGGGTACGAAAATTAACGAATTAAAACCTTTAGTATCCGAAGCTTTAATACCAACCGATTCACCAGACCACTCTTTTATACGTAAATCGCCGCCCGCATTGACAGTGATATTCTTTACCTGATTTTCAACCATACACAATGCTCTATCGACAGCATAACCTTTGGCTATTCCCCCCAGGTCAATCAGCAGTTTTCTTTTAAAACTAATCTTTCCCTTTATTATTGAGATATCTTGCCAATTTGCCTGATCATCAACATCAATACTTTGATCTGGTAGGATACCGTTTCTCACTAAAGTGGGAGCGATGGAGATATCATATATGCCGTTAGTTACTTTACTTAAATGAAGTGCTGCCACTAATACTTCTTTCATATCTTTAGAAATAGAACACGAGTGATTATATGCTTCCCTGTTAATATAGGAAAGCTCGCTATCAGGGTCATGAAAACTCATTAAGTTTTCAATTCTCTGTATTTCAGAAAACACACACTCCGATATATCAATCAAAGTATCGTTATTATTCTTTTCTGACAACACACTAACTTCGACATAAGTACCGAGTAGTGGTTTGCATCTTTTAAAATGATTAGTTGCAGATTGTTTTGTTACCGGCATGAGACTGACTTTAACCTCTACAAAGTACTACAAATGTCTTAACACTTGATTCCAGGTATGTACAAGACGAGTTACACCTTCCATAATATGACGAGAAGACAAAGTGCCTCCAGATAAATTATGTATCTGATTACCAAGCTGTAAGTGCTCCGTATGGTCTTTTCCCAAAAACTGGGCAAGCCATTTAGGATGCTTTACTCCCGAACCATAAGCTTCCCTGTATTGCAAAACCTCAATACCTTTAACTTTACCCTCATTAGTAAGTGCAACAGCTAAGTCGATCATTTCATGCTTACCGACCACTTGGTCGATAATAAACCAGCCACCCGTTTCTGTTTTCCATGCCTTTAAGTTTTCATTTCCAACCCATATACCAGATGCATCCTCAATAGCGTCCATTTGGTCATTTGTGAGAACAATCGCTACAGGACTCATAGCAGTCGCTTGCCATAATACTTCTTTTGCTTGCTCCGTATTCATGTAGACTTCAGCATAAAGGTGTCCAACAGGTAAAAGCGCTAGACCAATAAATGCGACAACTTTAATAAAAAACTTTTTAACTTTATTAATTCCTGACATCATATTTTATATACTCAATGAGTCGCGTAAAAAGATAAACTTGAGGATAATTTTAATCTATAAGCAATAGGGTAAGACCAACAAATACAACAACTGCTATAAAAAATAACGACCCAATAATGTTCAACATTATATTTTAAAATACATAAAATAAGCAATCAATACATATGAGAATCGATAACTTTATAAAAATGTGGTAAAAAAAATAAAGCCCTAACCTAACCATTTATGCTAATGGATAGCTAGGGCCTTATATCAAGTAAGTGGAGGAGACAAATCATCCAGCTTTCTTATGGATCTTTTAAATAATGACTTAATACATATAAGCAATACCAAGATGTGTCGAACCTTGCTTATCTCCACCGTTAGGGACATCGTAAGCATATTGAATGATTTTATGATCTAGCTTAAAAGCCACTGCTGGAATTGGCTTGTATGTCATACCAAAATGAACAATATCACGCGCTGCTTTATGGTCAACTGCACAATCACGTTTTTTAGCACCATTAGTTGTCGCTTGACAAGAATCGTCTAAGTCAGCCTGGGTATCGATCGATTCATACATAGCATGCGCAATCAAATCATGCTTCGTTGATTTCCCGGCCAATTGCAGGAGATGAACCCCAGCTTGAACATTGAAACCAAAAATCCGTTTACCTATTGCCCCACTCTGCGTCCCTTCATCAGCTGCAAACTGATTTAGTTCCGCTGTGTCCTGTATGTTAATATTTGCAATAGTTGAGTTCATTTCAAATGCACCCTTGCGGTACTGTACATCTGCCTCGCTTAGGAACAGAAATCCTTTTCTATTATCACGAAGTTGACCATGAGCAGTATTACCACCA
>Ga0114997_10002658_pt1 | contig 14320 bp, 7 predicted proteins | sample ArcticOcean_MG_C_2_FD_87045 | JGI IMG/M metagenome (GOLD analysis project Ga0114997, IMG submission 87045) | Marine microbial communities from western Arctic Ocean - ArcticOcean_MG_CB4_136 | ecosystem: Environmental > Aquatic > Marine > Oceanic | place: Arctic Ocean: Canada Basin | collected... | reverse complement strand
TATATGCATTTGCATTTATTTTAACTATAACTTTAGTTACACCGAATAACTCACAAGCCCAAACAAATACTCAACCATCAATTTTTATTGAAGAAATAGTTGTTACTGCCACCAAAAGGGCGACAACACTTCAGGATGCACCTATATCTATTTCAGTTATTAGTGTTGAGCAAATGGATCAGCTGGCAATTAGTGATGTTCTCGATCTTCAATCTTCAGTTCCATCCTTAAAGATTGCTCAACAGCAGTTTGCAAATCAAAATACTTTTTTAATTAGGGGTTTTGGAAATGGGGCAAACAATCCAGGTGTTGAACCTGCCGTCGCCATATCTATAGATGGTGTTATGATTTCAAGAAATCAATCAGCTCTTAATGATTTAATTTCCGTTGAACGCATAGAAGTTATTAAAGGACCTCAATCAACACTGTTTGGTAAAAATTCATCTGCTGGTGTTATCAGTATTACAACAAAACTTCCCGAACAAGAGTTTGGAGGAAAACTTGAAATTACTGCTGGTGATTACGGTCTAAAAAAACTTAGAGGAACGGTTACTGGGCCGCTAACAGAAAAAACCTCCTTTAGACTTTCAGCATCTACAACTGAACGCGACGGATTTGTAGATAATCTATTTTTAGGAACTAAGATCAATAATAGAGACCGTCAATCTATCAGAGGTCAGCTATTAAGTGAAATTTCTGAAAATGTAACTTTAAGAATTATAGCCAACTATGATAAATCTGATGAAAATTGCTGCACAACTGCTGGAGTTTCTAATGGTGCGGCCACTCTTGGTGGAGCATTCTTTATAGGCGGAGCATTAGGAAAACAGGTAATTGTTAATCCAGTAGATCCATATGGCTATACAACATACCTTAATAATGATCCAACAGGAGAGTTTGAAGGTAAGGGTTTATCGGCGCATATTGACTGGGAACTTGATGCAATGTCTTTCAAATCTATTACATCCTTTAGAGAAAATTCTCAAAAAGTTTTTGGTGATGTAGACTTTAGTGCAATGCCATTGCTTACAAACAGCATTGATGACGAGTTTGAAACATTCACACAAGAATTTAGACTTAGCTCTAATAATGATGGACCTTTTCAATGGATGATAGGCGCGTACTATCAAGATGAGAAGGTTAAACATGACAGAGATGTTCTTTATAAAGAGAATATTTCAACTCTAGTTGATATCATTCTTTCAGCTGTTCCTACCTCCTTGGACCAAATTTCAGGTGGTGTTGCAATTGGAGCTCTTTCACAAATATCCGCTCTACCAGCTGCTGTTCAAATGTCTCTTCTTGGCACAGCACTACCTCCTCTAACAACAACACAAATTGGTGGAGTACTGGCCGGTGTTTCTACAGGAAGTCCAGCGCTTGATGGCGGTATTGCAGCAATAATTCCTGGCCTTGCAGCGCAGCAAAGAGCTGGATGGTATGGACTAAACTCCGGCCTTCAGCATGAATATTTTGATGTTGATAATGAGGCCTTCAGTCTATTTGCAAATTTTGATATTGATGTTAGTGATAACACTACGGTTTCATTGGGGGTAAGTTACTCTAAAGATGAAAAAACAGTTGTATCAAATGTGATTATAGACGATGCTTTTGCTGAAATACCTTTTGCTCTTGACCCTTCAACAGCTCTTTTGGCTGGCTTTCAATTCTTCCCACCGTTTTACAATTATCCAAACGCTACAGAAGATGGAAAATGGGACTCTGATGACATAACTCATTCATTTAAAGTTATTCACCAGCTTGATGATGATTTATCAATTTATTTCAGTCATTCAACAGGCTTTAAGGCTATTTCAGTAAACCTATCAGCAAATGCTACAGTTTATTCAGGTCTTCCAATGAATAATAGTATATATTATGCGGACCCTGAAGAAGCAGAAAATATCGAAGTTGGTTTTAGAAAATCTTTTAGTAACGGTTATTTAAATGTTACATTATTTGATATGACGGTCGATAATATTCAATCAAACCTTTTTGTTGGAACAGGCTTTAATCTTGTAAATGTTTCTGAACAAAGACATAAAGGTATTGAAGTTGACTCAATGTTCTATCTAAATCAAGATCTTGTTGTAACATTTAATGCAAGTTTAATTGATGCCAAGTATGGTTCATTTACTAATGGACCGTGTGATTCAACCCGATCAGCACCTGCATCAGATGATTGTCCGGTTATAGATGGTTCTCTTGCACGCTACAAAGACTTTACTGGACAAGTTCCTGGTGGAGTTCCTGACTTAGCAATCACAGTATCAGCTGCGTATACATTTGATGTATCAATGGCAGTTACTGGATTCGTTAGAGCAGAGTATGTTTATGAAGATAAAATACAAGCAACAGATAATGTTCCAACATCACTAGCGCCACGTGAAGTAGGCACTATAAATGCAAGTTTTGGTCTCCAAAACGAAGATTCGGGCTGGAACCTTTTAATTTGGGGCAGAAACATTAATGATGATGAATATGTTCAAACAGCATTTGGTGTTCCTGGCTCACCGGGATCGTTCGCGATCTATCCGAACCAGCCTAAAATGATGGGTATAACCTTAGGAAAACAGTTCTAAACTTAAGGAAATATATTTAATGAAACAAGGCGGCTTTATAGTCGCCTTTTTTTTAACTAAATATTTTTATTATAAATACTAGGAATTTTTTTTATTAATAGTAAAAAGGAGTTGCTTATTTAAAAATAAACCATAGAATTATTTACTAGGACACATTAATAATAATAATAATAATAATTATGATAATACATAGATGTGTGGGGGGACGTATAAATTAAGTGTTAGGCTTTCTTTAAACTTCCTTTAAACGTAGTGTACATAGTTGGAATATAGAAATATGTTGTAATAAAGGTACACTACGTTTTTTTTATTAAAATTACTATTGTCATCAATGATTTAATGCTTACCCTCATATGGTAAGGTCTAAAAAAAAATAACAATTGCGATAAAACGTAAGTAAGGGGAGGCATTCAATGTCAAAAAGTATTTTATCTGTAGCCATTTTTATGACTGCATCTGTAATTTTTTCTAATATAGCTTTCGCTCAGGAAGTAAGGACAACAGGAATTGAAGAAATTCTTGTTACTGCTGAAAGATCTGAACAAAGCATTCAAAATGTTCCAATTGCAGTTTCTGCTTTTGGTGCTGATGCTCTAGAGCTTCAGCAAATTGAAAATTTTAGCGATCTTCAGTTCACCATTCCAAGTGTTACTTATACACGTGGTAATTTTACTGGTGGTAGCATGTCTATTAGGGGTGTTGCTTCTGCAGCTGTTGCCGCTTCAGGTGATGGTGCTGTTGCTTACCATCTTGATAGTATCCCTCTTCCAACACGCGTATTTGAAACAGAATTTTATGATGTTTCACGTGTCGAAGTTTTAAGAGGACCGCAGGGAACACTTTATGGTGCTAATGCTACAGCTGGTACTGTAAATATGATTTTTTCTAGACCGACTGCTGAAACAGAGGCTTCAGCAGAAATCGAAATTGGTGATTACAACCATAAAAAAATTAAAATTATGATGAATATGCCTTTAGCGGATAATCTTCGATTGAGAGTATCTGGAATGAAGCTTAGCAGAGAAGGCTTCTCTACTAATATGTTCCCTGGTAAGGAAGGTGAAGATATTGATGGAAGAGATATTATTTCCTACAGAGCAGTTCTTGAAGCTGATTTAAACGAAGATACCGTTGCTAGATTTACATATATGAATTTTGAAGAAGACGACAATAGAGCTCGTGCTGGTCGTCAAATGTGTAAAACGACTGAAACACCAGCATATGGTTGTCATCCTTTTAGGTTTGGACGCGAGCAACCACAAGCAGGTTCTGGTCTTAATGGATTACTATTAGGAGCAGCTGGACTGCAAAGTTTTAGCCCTCTTGATGCAACTCCTAGTCAGCCATTAACAGATTTAAGGCAAACTTATCAATCTATTGATCCTGTCTACAAAGTTAACGAAAAAGCTTATATGCTGGCCATTGAAAATACTTCATTTGAAAACTTAACTATCAAAGCAAACTTTGCTTATCATGAAAGTGGCATTCTTTCTCAACAAGATTATACAAATAATGACGGTCGAACAAAGTTATTTAAAGGAACCAATCCTTTTTTCCCAAATGGAGAAATTCCTATCTCAGGCTTTACAGATCCTAATTCAGGGAATTTTGGAGCTATGGGAATTTTTGGAGGATCTAGCGGTGGTACTCACGATTACCCATTCGCTTATGATACTTCATACAATGAAAATGAATATAAATATGCCGATATTACCATTGCTTCAGATTTTGATGGTAAGGTAAACTTTGTTGCTGGCTTTAATATGCTGGAAAATGAAACCACTAATCTTTATGACGTATATTTTAATGGTGGTGATGCTGTTGCTCTTGCTCCTATATTAAGTGGTGCAAGATTATACCCTTCTCATTATAGAAATTTAACAAACCCATATGAACTTGAACGTAAAGGTGTTTTCGCCCAAGTTTATTTTGATGTTAACGAAGAGACTCGAATTACACTTGGCGCTAGATGGAATGAATCAGAAAAAAGTGTGGCAGATGCCCAGCAGTTTTTAAATTCTATTATTCTTGCTGGCGGAGCATCAGTTGGCGACCCCGTTACAGCTGCAATACAGAGAACAGATCCTAATTTAGGTTTAGTTTTTGCTGGATTGGCTCCACCTGCACTTCAACCAATTCCTGCACCGGGTGAACAAAGAGCCCTTACAGGTAATCCTACTTCTTTTTCAGAGGAGGAAATTACCTATAAAGCTGGTATTGATTGGTCACCCAATCTAGAATCAACTGATTCTACATTAATTTATGCAAGTATTTCTCGAGGATATCGCCCAGGCTTATTTAATCCGCCTGTAGATCCAGTTTTATTCGCTGGTGTAGATCCTCAAGCAGATCCAGAATTTATTGATGCATTTGAAATAGGTATGAAGAACGTATTAAATGATAATACATTGATTGCTAATTTCTCTGCTTTTTATTATGACTACCAAGGACTTCAAGTCTCAAAAATTATAGCTCGAACTTCTGTTAATGAAAATATTGATGCAGAAATGACTGGTCTTGAGGCTGAACTTGCTTGGTCACCTTCTCAAGTACCTGGTTTAAAAATTGATGCGCAGTTCTCTCTCCTTGATACAGAGGTGGCGCGTGGAACTAAATCGCTTAACCCTCATGACCTTACTGGCAGAGGCGTTGGTGATACAAAGGGCTGGGTTCTTAAAGATATTGGTACTGGTTCTACATGTGGGTTTACTAAGCAACAATTAACTGCTGGTATAGGTGGTGGAGTTCTTAATGCTAATCCTGCAGCTGGTGCTTTAGATGTATACCTTATTCCAAAAACTCTATCAGTTAATAATTTTGACTCATCTGATCCTTCTGGAACAATGGATCCAATAGCGCAAATTTTTGGAATGGGCGCACTACCAACACTCGGTAACTGTAATTCTATATCTACAAAATTAACTGCGGCCGGCTTAGGTGGTTTCTATGAAGTAGAATATGATTTAGGTGGAAATGAATTAACAAATGCACCTAAGGCAACTGCTCATATTGGTATAGAATATACTTCAGATTTTACAGATTCAAATCTACAAATTATTTCTCGTTTAGACTTTTATTGGCAAGATTCAATGTGGACTCGTCTTTATAATAGCACTAGAGATAGTATAGATTCTTGGAATGTTATTAATGCACAGGTTATATTCAAACCAACAAACTCTGATTTTTATGCAAGACTTTGGGTTCAAAATCTAGCTGATGATAATAATCAAACTGGTGCATATTTTACCGATCCATCCTCAGGCCAATTTAGAAATGATTTCTATATGGAACCAAGAATGTTTGGTATTTCAATTGGTGCGAAGTTCTAAAATTAGACCTATAAAAAAACTAAGCGCGGTAAAAATATCGCGCTTTTTTTTGTCTAATTTTTTGATGTGATTGATAAAAAAACAGTTTCTAGTGATGCGCCAGAAACTGAAAAATCTCTAACCTCGAGACCGGAATCCTCAACTTTTCTTAAGATATCCCTGGAGGTCTCGTTTTTTGGATTATATCCTATTAAAATATTATTATCTTTATCAAGTAAGGCCCCCATATCTTTAAGGGCAGGATTCATATCTTTAATATTTTTAGATAATTTTATCGTTATACTTTTAGAATCAGCATCATTTAAAATTTCTTTAGTAGGAGCACATCTCACAATCTTGCCATGATCTACGATAGCTATTGTATCACAAAGCTCTTCAGCCTCCTCAAGGTAATGAGTTGTTAAGATAATAGTTGTTCCAAATTCATTTAACTTTCTAATATACGCCCATAGTTGTTGACGAAGTTCAATATCAACACCAGCAGTAGGCTCATCCAAGATCAATATTGGAGGTCTATGAACCATAGATTTTGCAACTAATAATCTTCTCTTCATTCCTCCAGAAAGTGTTCGGGTATATGAATCTGCCTTATCCTCAAGATTAAGAGTCTTTAAGAGGAAATCTACATTACGGTCTTTAGGCAAAACTCCGTACATTCCAGCTTGTTGATGAAGTGTTTCTTTGGGTGAAAAAAACGGATCGACATATATTTCCTGTGGAACAACTCCTAACGATGCCCTGACAGATCTTGGGTTTTCATCAAGATCAAACCCCCAGACAACTGCCTTACCTGATGTTTTGAGGGTTAGACCAGCAAGAATATTAATGAATGTTGATTTTCCAGCTCCATTGGGTCCTAAAAGACCAAACATTGATCCTCTTGGTATTTTTAAATCAATGGCATTTAATGCTAATAGATTCTCACTCCCACCAGAAGTTTTATATTCCTTTGAAAGGCCGCTAATCTCTATTGCATTTTCTGGAAGATTATTATTTTTCATATCTCTCTATATTTTTTTGTCGTAGTATAACTAAATCTTTCACCTCCTTAAACTAAGTGCAATAGTAAAATAGAAAAGAAATGAACAATAACCAAAAACATATATATCTGGTAGATGGGTCGACTTATATATTTAGAGCTTATCATGCCCTCCCCCCTCTAACACGTAAATCTGATGGATTTCCAGTGGGGGCGATTTCTGGATTCTGTAATATGCTTGATAAGCTTATAAGAGATGAAAAAGAAAAAAATAATTTAACACACCTTTTAGTTATATTTGACGCTCCAGGAAAAACATTTCGTAATAGTATTTATCCAGAATACAAGGCAAACAGATCAAGTCCGCCCGATGATCTCATTCCACAATTCCCAATAATACGTGAAGCTACGAAAGCCTTTAATGTTCCGCATGTGGAAATGGTTGGTTATGAGGCTGATGACCTTATAGCTAGTTATACAAAAGCAGCAGTATCAAAGGGGATGAAGGTAACTATTGTTTCATCAGATAAAGATCTTATGCAGTTAGTTGATGATAATGCGTCAATGTTGGACACAATGAAAAATCGTACAATTAAGGAAAATGAGGTTATCGAAAAGTTTGGTGTCAAACCTAATAAAGTAATAGATGTCCAGTCGTTAGCAGGGGATTCTGTTGATAATGTTCCTGGCGTTCCTGGAATAGGAATAAAAACAGCGGCTCTATTGATTAATGAATATGATAATTTAGATAAATTAATTCAGAATGCTTCCAATATTAAACAAACAAAAAGAAGAGAGAGTATAATAGAGTTTTCTGAGCAGGCCAAAGTAAGTAGGGAATTAGTTACCCTAAAAAATGATATTACCTTACCGATACCAATCGAGGATATTCAAATACAATCAATTGAACCAAAAAAATTAATATCATTTCTCAAGGGTATGGAGTTTAAAACTCTTGCAGAAAAAAAGGCTAGAGAATTCAATGTGTCATTAGAAACTATTGATTCTCAGGAAATTGAATTAAATTTCGAAGCAAAAAATATTGCTCAAGAGCCACTGAAGGACTCAGTTGACATAACGAATTTTAATTATAAAAACTACTCAACTATCACAGATATTACTCAGTTAAATGAATGGAAAGATAAAATTTCTGAAAAAGGATTTGTTGCAATTGATACAGAAACAGACTCCTTAAATGCAATAGACGCACATCTTGTCGGTTTTTCAATGGCTATTGATAATAACGAAGCTTGCTATGTACCCATAGCTCATTCAGAAAATAGTCCCCAAATAGAAATAGAAAAAGCATTAGAGGTATTAAAGGAAATAATGGAAGATCAGGGAGTATTAAAAATACTTCATAATAAGAAGTATGATGGGCTAGTCCTTCAAAAATATAATATATCAATTACCCCATATGACGACACAATGTTAATTTCTTACTCTATTGGATCAGGGGGAATGAGGCATAACTTAGATGCTTTATCAAAAAATTACCTTTCTCATAATGCAATATCATTTAAAGAAATTGCAGGAACAGGTAAGGGTCAGAAATTATTTACTGATATTGATATCGATACTGCTACCAAATATGCCGCAGAAGATGCAGATGTAACCTTACGATTATGGAAACTGTTAAAACCTAGACTAGCGAAAGAAAGGGTCTCTTCTCTATATGAAACAATTGAAAGGCCATTAGCAAAAATAATAATGGAAATGGAAAAACATGGTGTATCTGTTGATGAAAAAATACTAAATAGATTATCTGAAAAATTTGAAAGAAAAATTCAAGAGATTGAGAAGAATTGCTTCAAGATTGTTGGTGAAGAATTTAACCTTGGCTCACCCAAGCAAGTAGGTGAAATATTATTCGATAAATTAGATATTAAGGGAGGAAAAAAAACACCGTCGGGCGCCTGGTCAACTGATGCTGACACTTTGACATTTTTAGCATCCAGTGGGAATACCTTGCCTAAATTACTTTTAGAGTGGAGGGGTATTTCTAAATTAAAATCTACATATACTGACGCACTTCCAACATTTATCAATAAAAAAACTAATAGAATTCATACCTCTTACGCAATGTCCTCAACATCAACTGGTAGACTATCTTCGTCAGATCCTAATTTACAAAATATTCCCATCCGAAACGAGGATGGTAGAGAAATAAGGAGTGCTTTTGTTGCAGAAAAAGGATGCTCTCTTATTAGCGCCGATTATAGTCAAATTGAATTAAGAATAATTGCCCATATGGCAGATGACAGTAATTTAAAACAAGCTTTCAAAGAAAAAATAGACATTCACTCGTTAACCGCTTCTGAAGTCTTTGGAGTACCATTAAAGGATATGGATAATGAAATAAGGCGCAAGGCGAAGGCAATTAACTTTGGAATAATATATGGAATATCTGCTTTTGGCTTATCCAATCAATTAGATATTTCGAGATCAGAGGCATCTGATTATATAAGATCATATTTTGAAAAATTTCCATCTATTCGTGATTATATGGAAGCAACAAAGGAATTTGCTAGAGAAAATGGATTTGTAAAAACTTTATTTGGTAGAAAGTGCATTATAGATAGTCCTATGAATAGAGGCCCTGGAGGAAAAGCGTTTATGGACAGGGCTGCGATCAACGCTCCAATTCAAGGTACTGCAGCGGATATAATAAAAAGAGCAATGATAAAAATTCCTCAATCTCTAAAAAATGAAAACCTCTCAACAAAAATGATTATGCAGGTACATGATGAATTAATTTTTGAGGTGGAGGATACACAAATCAACAAAACACTCGAGATTGTAAAGAGAGAAATGTCAAATGCTCACAAGCCTATTGTTGAGCTATCAGTGGAGTTAGAGGTTGAGGCGGCTTTTGGTAAAAACTGGAATGAAGCTCATTAAAGAGCTAAAATTAAGCCTTAATAAGACTTGGAGCAGCATTAATAACATCAGCGTCGACATGCTCTTCATAAATAGAAAAGTTATTAGAAAACATCTCCACGAGTTTAGTCGCCTGGGAATCATAAGCATTTTTGTTGGACCAAGTGTTTCTGGGAACCAATATAGTTTCGTCAATACCCTCAACTGACAATGGTACTTCAAATCCAAAAAATTCATCTACTCGCATAGCAGTATTATTAAGTGTGCCGTCAAGAGCCGCAGAAAGCAAAGATCGGGTCGCCCTTATCGGCATTCTTTTACCTTCGCCGACCGGACCACCGGACCAACCAGTATTTACAAGCCAACAATTCACATCATACTTATGAATAAGATTTTTTAAAAGATTTCCATACTCAGAAGGGTGTCTTGGCATAAATGGTGCGCCAAAACATGCAGAAAAAGTTGCCTCAGGCTTCGTAACTCCCTTTTCAGTACCCGCTACTTTTGCAGTATACCCTGATAAAAAGTGATACATAGTTTGTGAGGCAGATAACTTTGCAATTGGAGGCAAGACTCCAAAGGCATCACAAGTAAGAAGAATAATATTTTTAGGTGTAGGCCCTCTTCCGCTTTCACTGGAATTAGGAATAAAAGACAAAGGATAAGCACCCCTTGTATTTTCAGCAAGAGTGTCATCATCTAAGTCTAGCTCACCCGTTTCTTCGTTTAGAACTACATTCTCTAAAATAGTACCAACTTTCCTAGTTGTTTCATAGATTTCAGGCTCAGCCTCCTTTGAGAGCCTAATCATTTTAGCGTAACATCCGCCCTCAAAATTAAACACACCATTTTCTGACCAACCATGCTCATCATCACCAATTAAAGTTCTATTGGGGTCTGCAGACAAAGTAGTTTTTCCTGTTCCTGAAAGTCCGAAGAAAATAGCTGAATCATTTTCAGAACCAACATTAATTGAACAATGCATAGGCATAACATTTTTAGGTGGAAGCAAGAAATTCAACATCGTAAATACTGATTTTTTAATTTCACCGGCATAAGAGGTTCCGGCAATTAAAACAACTTTTTTTTCAAAATTAACTGCAATGATTGTTTCAGAGCGTGACCCATGTCTGTCTGGATCAGCCTTAAAACTTGGTAAATCGATTATTACAAATTCAGGGACAAAACCTTTCTTTTCTTCTTCTTTCACGGTGATTAGAAGATTTTGAATGAATAAAGAGTGCCAAGCATACTCAGTATAGACCCTTGTAGGAAGTCTATATTCAAGGTCAGCTCCGCCAAATAAATCTTGCACAAACAGATCTTTATTCTTTGAGAAATCAGCCATATCCTTATGAAGTGTATCAAAATTCTCTTCTGACATTTCTTTGGCGTTATCCCACCAAATAGCATCCATATTCTTTGATTCTCTAACAACGAATTTATCTTTTGCAGATCTACCGGTATGAACACCTGTTGCGACGACCATGGCTCCATCTTTGGATACCTTTCCTTCGCCACGCTCAAGTATAATTTTATATATATCTTCCTGACCTAAGTTCCAGGAAACGCTGTTTAATGATGAAAACCCATGATTCTCAGGACCAGATGTTGAAAAATTTTCGCCTACTTCTCTCACTATTTACCCCTTAATTTATAAATTGAATTCTCACTTATATCAGAAAATTCTCAACAAGCAATGCAACGTACTATATAGTCTACTCAAGTAAATTAGTTAACTAAAAAAAGGTACCAAATGACTAAAATATGTTTAATTGATGATGACCAAAATATTCTGGCTTCTTTAAGCCTAGCCCTTAAGTCTGAGGGCTATGAAATTAGTACATTTCCAGATGGTTTTTCAGGCTTAAACTCATTAAAGGAAAACATTTATGATATTGCTATTTTAGATATTAAAATGCCAAGACTTGATGGTCTAGAGGTCCTTCAGAAACTAAGGAAAACGTCGGATTTGCCTGTAATTTTCTTAACCTCAAAAGACGAAGAAATTGATCAACTTCTTGGTCTTAAGATGGGAGCAGATGACTATATCACTAAGCCATTTTCTCAAAAACTACTAATAGAGAGAGTAAAGACTATCCTAAGGCGCTCAATAGTTAAAAGTACAAATACTACTGATAATGCTGATATCATAATAAAAGGTAGATTATCTTTAAATACGAATAGGCATGAGTGTTTTTGGAACAACCTCCCTATTAAGCTAACTGTAACTGAATTTCTCTTATTGGAGACTTTAGCAATAAGGCCCGGATACGTTAAAAGTAGGGATCAATTAATGTCGGCTGCTTACGATGATAGCGTTTACGTTGATGATAGAACAATTGATAGCCACATAAAAAGATTAAGGCGAAAGTTTAAAAATATAGATGAAGGATTTAATTCGATAGAAACCCTTTACGGCGTAGGTTATCGATATATAAGTGATTAATGTTTAGTTTTCTTAAAATAGAATCTTTAGGTGCCAGAATTATAGCAATCAATTTAATTGGATTGATCCTTCTGGCGATTGGTTTTATTTTAGTTGATAAGTCAGAGAATAATTTAATTGAAGCTAGAAAGGAGGCTTTAATCCTGCAAGCAAACCTTATTGCTTTTTCTTTTACATTGGATTCCAGCGTAACAAATCAAGAGATAAATAATATTGATAATTTATTTTTAACAAAAAAATGGACTTCAACAAAGATAGCTAGAACTCAAATTTTTAATGACAATTTAATCAAAATATTTGACTCTAAGAACTATCAGAAAGAAAAAAATCAAGACCAAGATTCATCTAACTATTTCTTTTCAGATATCATAAAAATAATTAAAGAATTATTTGGAAGAGATGCGCCTCTCCTTCCTGACCTGGGTTATTCATTAAGTGATTTAAAAGATGCTATTTTAGGAAAAACAAAGGCTACTGAATATAAACTTAAAAATGGTGGAATTACTGTCCACGTCAGCATACCTTTACAAAGAAATAATCTTAAAAAAGAAGTACTTCTACTTTCAACTCAAGAGGGGGATATCGGTAGAATAATTCGAGAAGAAAGACAAAGGTATTTAAGGGCCTTTCTTGTAGCCTTATCTATAAGTCTTTTTTTATCAGTATCTCTATCAAGCACGATTGCTCGTCCATTGAATAGACTTGCCAAGGCTGCAGAGGGCGTCTCGAATGCTGGTATTGGTGAAATACCAATAATGGAGAATCGGAAAGATGAGATAGGAGTTTTAGCAAATTCAGTGAAAAGAATGACTATAGCACTTCAAGATAGGGTTAAATCAGTAGAGGCTTTTGCAGCTGATGTGGCCCATGAACTGAAAAATCCCCTAACATCTCTTCAGAGCGCTATAGAAACCCTTCAACTTTCAAAGGAAGAGGAAGAAAGAAAACAACTCATTAAAATTGCCATTAAAGATCTCAAAAGATTAGATCGTTTAATTTCTGATATTTCGTCATCATCAAGACTTGAAGTTGAATTAGCCAGAGGTGAATTTGAAGTAATAGACATAAGGGACGTATTACAGTCAGTCATGGAGGTTACAAGAACTAATATTACAAAAAAAATTGATATCAACATAAACCTCAAATTACCTAAAAATAAAATAGAAGTTCTTGGTATTGGAGATCGTATCGCGCAAGTTTTTTATAATTTGATTGATAATGCTATATCATTCTCTAAGACTGGCTATAATATTGATATTAATGCATCAACAACTAAAAGTGATGCTGTAATTGAAATAAGAGACGAGGGTCCGGGTATTCCAAAAGAAAATCTTGGTAGAATATTTGAGAGGTTTTACACATATCGACCTGAAGAAAAAATATTTGGAAATAATTCTGGTTTAGGCCTATCAATATGCAAGCAAATTATAAAGTCATTAAATGGAACAATAATTGCCACCAATAGGATGGGTGGTGGGGCGGTATTTACTATAATACTTCCACTTAATAAAGGTAGGAAATAAAAGTAATGATTGGAATGGTAATTATAACACATGGAAACCTAGCCCTAGAGCTAAAAGCAGCTATGGAGCATGTAATAGGGTTACAAAAAAATACAGAAATAATATCTATAAACCCTGATGATGATCTGGAGATAAAGAAAGGGGATATAGCGAAGTCCATAAAGAAGGCTGATAATAATTCAGGCATAATAATATTAACGGATATGTTTGGTGGAACACCTTCAAATTTAGCAATAACTTTCCTTATTCCTGAAAAAATTGAAATAATTTCAGGCGTAAACCTCCCGATGTTAGTTAAAATAGCTGAATTACGGGATTCTAAAAATCTTCTAGAAGTTATTGGGGCCGGAAAAGATGCAGGACAGAAATATATATCAATTGCCAGTGAAATCTTGTCAGAAAATATTAAATAAATATCTTGAGATATCTTTAGTTATTTAAGAAATTGAAAAAATTTAGCATAATTAAGTTATTTAATTTTCGTGTAATATATTAATTTTCACTATATATAGTTATTAAATATTTAACCTGGAGAAAATTATGAGTTTTAATGATTATAAAGTTGCGGATATTAGTCT
>Ga0114997_10002657_pt1 | contig 14322 bp, 14 predicted proteins | sample ArcticOcean_MG_C_2_FD_87045 | JGI IMG/M metagenome (GOLD analysis project Ga0114997, IMG submission 87045) | Marine microbial communities from western Arctic Ocean - ArcticOcean_MG_CB4_136 | ecosystem: Environmental > Aquatic > Marine > Oceanic | place: Arctic Ocean: Canada Basin | collected... | reverse complement strand
GACTGCGGCGTTTTTCGTATTGAAGAAATTACATCTGGCATATTAATTGCTAAGGCTGGAAATATTTTAACAAAACTATCCAGCGTCATAAAGGCTTCCTTGTTTGGAACCTGATTTCCAGTAAGCTCATCATAAACAGTTGAATTAGCATTCCATAGAATAGCACCATCGCCCAATGTGTCGGATTGGCTTGCTTCTAAAATATTATTATCAAACAAATAAGATATAATTTCAGATAGACCTTTGTGATCCGCATAGAGGCTTGTTGCTGCTATCTTTGAAAAAAATACTTTTACCGAAGGCGGCAGCCGCGAATCGGCCATCATGCTTAACTCTATCTCATACTCTAAAATTCCTAACGCAATATCTTCACTCATTGTGAAGAGCGAATATAACGGTATATAATTAAATTTTCCTTGTTTGCCCGCTTCAGACATTAGATGCTTTAGATAGCTCTTTAAAAACTCATCGGAAACATCTAGTTTTTTAAGGTATTCAATAACATGTGGGTCCAAAGTCTCTCTGTCTGCATGCCTACTAAAATCCGATAATGTATAAAAATCTAAAGCTTTTTTTAGCTCATCTTCGGATAATTTTTTATACAATTCACGACTAACAAAGGCTGCCATGTTTATGCTTCCGGCAGTCAGTATTAACCAGTTGAGCTCTTCTTGGGAATCTCCGTGGCCAGGGCCGAGATTTTCGCTCCATACATTTGGCAGAAGCTCCCCCGAGGCTGGATGCTCTGTTAACACAGGCTTCAACAAAGAATCCTGTCTCGCCTCTTTAAAGCCTTCAAAGGTCATATAATCACGAAAATGCTCAACTCCATCATCTAAGCTTGCTTTGATATCCTCTACTGCTTCATCAGGCAGTCCATTCTCTCTCGCCCAGCTCTTTGCATAGTGGCTATCAACTCTATTTTTCATTTTCTCTACAGCCTCCATCCACCTATACATGTACTTTGGATGCTCTTTGGTTATAGCCTCTGGGACCTCAGCTATTATCGAGTACCATTTTTCATTTAAAATACTTCTATAGTCTTCTGGCGCCGTCGATAAAAAAGAACCAATATTGCCCCCGGACGTTAGAATGTTTCTTTTTGCTATATTATATAGATCAGGAAACCAAGGATAGTCGAATAGGTCCACAAGCTTGAACATGTCAAAATCTCTATTTGTTTTCCTGACAGCATCAAAAAATCGGAGCTGGTCCTCATCTGTGCTGAGAGCCCTGCTTCTTATTGTTTCCAAAGATGGGGACTCCTCTCTTATATCATGTAAGACTCCACCCTGAACTAACGTAACCATTTCTCGTGAATCACTCGGATTTTGATTTCGTATAATATTCAAAAGCTTCATGGGGTCTTTTTCTGCTAAATGTGTCATGGCAGCCTTAAGATGCTCCTCAAGCTCTGGTAGTCCAAGAACTATCTTTCTGTGAAACGCGTCAAGATCATCACCACGATTAAAAGTATGGGAGGCAGAGTACGTATCAATTATATAGTCAGCAAACTCATCTGGAGAAGAATCATCCATTTTCTTACTTATAACCCTATCTATAACTTCTTTAGTTATAAAATCAGAGTATCCATGTTTTGAGAATGCCTTAATAACATCTTCAGGCGCACCCATAAGGGTGGCGTTAATCCACTCTGGATCGTCCAAGATTCCATGGTCATTTGTCTTAGAGATATACTTTATAAAAGATGAACGAAGTCTTCGGCCTCCCGTCCCTCCTGGATTCTGCGCTATAGATGACTTTAGGTTTTTTGAAGCCAACTCTCTAAACCCGTCTTCGCCAATGGTGTCCGCAAGTCTTTCTGAGAAAAGTATGTTCTGAGCCTCACCCTGGGTTTTTGTTTCGCCCGTTACAAGATTAGAATACATTTTGAATAGCAGGGCAAGGCCATCATTTGAAAGCTCTTCGGCAGTTGCAATGATTATATCATCAAGCAAGCTATCCTCTGCCTCTGGAATTCCCAAAGATCTTCGCACAAATAAATCACCTTCGGGGGACATGATAGATGTTTGCCCGCTGCTCTTTCCATACCATTCTCTCGATGCTGCCCCTATCTCCTTTACCACTGAGAAGGGATCCTTTTTGGCACGAGCTAATTGCGCTTCTGCAATCAGCGGCTTTATAAAATCATCCTTCCAAAGTCCACTATCCCTATCGTCAATATACGGCCTTCCCTCATCATCTTCTGGGGCCAGCCTTTGCATTGCTATGCCGTTATAATTAGGATCTTTTGCAATAGACATTAACAGCTTTAAAACCCCATGGTCACCAATGTCAAAGCTCCGTATAATATCTCTAAACTTATATGCATTTTCTATATAGCCATCTTCACCCAAGTTTTTGGAATGCTTTATTGATGAGCGAATCATTTCAGATATATTTTCCAACCCACCAGGTATATATGCCAGTGCAGATATTGCCGCGTCCGCTATCTCCGGGTATGCGTCCCTAACCTCAGAGGCTTTTTCTTGATTGAAGTAAACAGAGTTATCGCTAGACCTCTCTACGCCAGATGGATACAGTATTGGTTTGATCTTTGATACGATCTCCTTCAGCTCATGGCTCCTTACTTTTCCAGAGCCCGATTTATACACTGCAGTCTTAGCCTCAATCTTATCAATAAGAGCTCTTAGGTAGTCTCTCGACTCGTCTTTAAAGTACTTCCATATACCTTTAAAAAACATATCTTTGGGAACGCTAGTTCTTTGATAATCGCTATTCAGGGCGCTGTTAAAAACACCAGCAACAACTTCTTTTGCGGCTAGCTCCCTAGATAGCGCAGATTTTTCATTATCAGAAAGATTATAGTGACCTTCTCCAAACATCCGGATTATAGGGCTTTCATAGCTACCGTAACTTCTGCTGCTTTCTAATCCCAGTACTCTAACGGCAGCATTAACCTTGCGATCCGGATATAGAACAGAAAGAGCCTCAAGGTTGTTCTGTCTTTTGTTAAAAAAGTAATTAGGCTTTTCATCCAGCAACCTCTCCAGCGGAACTATGTCTGGATATTTAACCTCAAGGCCGTGCGCAAAGAAATTTACTGGATTATTTTCTGAAAAATGCAATGCAACTTTTCTAGCTTCTTCGCTAAACTCTTCTGCAAAATCACCATTTTCTATTTTAAAAATCTCTCCAAAGTGTCTATAGTCTGGCCGTCGTGGAGAATCCGGATCACGCCGACGAGTAGAGAGCATTCTCGGCTCGGATAAGGCTTTGGCCAGCATTGGCTTATATTCTGGATACATTTCGTATAGCCCTCCAAGTCTTCCGACGCTTCTTGAGCTAGATCCAAATACCTCAGGATGATTTTTTACAATCGATGTTATATATTCATCATGCATATTTGGATAGTTATCTCTAATAAGCTTAATCAAGTCTGGTCTCTGCCATAAAAATGATGACGACCGGTAAGAGGCGGGATTTGAAACGGCATCCACATCCTTTTGCAATATATTCTTAAACCTATCCGGATAAAGGCTGTCCAATCCATAGTTCATAATTGGTCCCAAAATATTGGACCTATCTGGGTAAGAGTTAACCTTACTTTCTTCTGCCTCCAACATTATTCTTTCAAAAGCTCGATCTAGATTATCCTTATGAAGCGAGTAAAACTGCTCGAAATCTTTTCTTTTTATAAACCCTGCTTTTCCAACCCTGTACCCGTTCTTATCCGGCTCGGAAAACCTCACGGAAATAGAGTGCAAAAAATCAGCCGGATCAAGCCCTAAATAATTATCCTCCTCCGCACCTTCATCACCATCCTCATCATAAACATCAGCCCCGATTAGATCTGCCGCATGCTTTATGGCCGAGCCAGCTATTTCAGGATTCATAATTAGATCATAATTTTCCAATATCAAGAGAGGTCTTTTTGATGATATTTCAGCCAATCTTTCTTTTGCGACCTCCGGATCATCAATGGTATAAAATCCCGGCTCCCTTGAACTTCCAACATAAGAACTATTATGGACATCTTTCGCAAATTTAGAAAATAGTTCAGGATAGACCGAAAAAATTTTACTTTGAAAAACAGTGTAAAGAATCTGATTCTTTGCCGAGCCACTCTGGTCAGGCGCTCGAAGGTCATGCGCGATTGCGTCTTCTGCTTTTGAGGCAATTGTCTCAGCAACTTTTAAATACACATCTTTGTGATTTCTTATAGCGCCTATAGCATCAGATATATAATGATTACGTACATTACTCTCAAATCTTACAGATTCCGAATCACTTATAGCCTCTTCAATATGCGCAAGAAGTCTGTCGGCATAAAACTCGGGCATTTTGTCAGGAATGCCCTGGCCAATCAATTCGTCAAACCCTGCTCTGCTTAGTCTTTTGGTTACAAACTCTTCTAAGTTTAGCTCAGGATATTTTTCCAGAATTTCAAAAATAGTTTTCAAATCAGCTATTTGAGCAAATGATGATATAGAGTTGGGATATTTTTCATCAAGCTTTAGATTGAAGAAGATTTTAGCTCCTAATGTCTGACTGTTTACATACATTTTGTCTAAAGCTTTACGTCCAATGGATGGATATTTTTCATCTAGATTATGCGAAAAGAACAAGGCAAGTCTAAAGTGTAAGTCACCATTGCCTATAATCATCTGAACAACTTCGTTAGAGGCTGGGGGCATGCCAAACTCTGCTTCGTTCCAGTCTCCAATCAAATAGCTAGCATGCTCTTGGGAAAGATTTTCAAAGTACTCATTTCTTTCTTTCGTGTTTCTTCTTACTGCGTCAGTTATTTGAGATTCTTCAGAAGCGCCCTCTTCGGCCTCTTCTATCTGCTCAATAGCCCCCTCTGCATCCTCCTCTTTCTGCCTTTGAGCCTCAGCAAGCTCCTCGGGACTAACCTGTATTAGATCGCCGTAAGAATCATCATCTTCGGCCCCCGGTTCGTCCGACTCCTCAGTCTCTTCCGCGAGCTTTATGAGGCCATCCAACTCCCCAGCGAAAGAGTGCAATCTGCCTCTGCTAGTTAGATAAATTCTTAGGTCTTTTATGTAATTTGATTTAGCCATTTGAATAGTCCATACTTACCATGATTAATAATGATAATTTTACTGTATATACCAAATCATAATATTAATATTTTACAAACTTCTTTTTGCCAATAATTTCTTCGCCTTAACCCAAGTGCCCCAAAGTATAGGGACGGCCAGCCAGTGAAGGCAAAGCAGGATGCTTGCCGGGGCTCCAGCGAGAAACAGCGGATGAACATTTGTGCCAAGCCATATAAAGAGAATTGGAAAGAGAATGTCTTCCAAAATCTCCCATGCAACTATGATGACAACAAGCGCCATGCCATGCTCCTTTAGAGTGTCAAGTAACTTTTGAATATTCAGATGCTCCAGCTTATGAGCAAGCCTATGTTTTATCCAAACATACATTTGTTTTAGTTTGTTCATTATTCTTCTCTCTATAGTTCTTTATTGCAGCTTTTATGGCGTCCTCTGCCAATACAGAGCAATGAATTTTTACCGGAGGAAGACAAAGCTCTTGGGCTATTTCGGAATTCTTTATTTCCTCGGCATCTTGCAGGCTCATACCTTTTATCATTGTGGTAATCAGGGAGCTTGATGCAATTGCAGAACCACATCCAAATGTTTTAAACTTTGCATCTTCAATTATTCCACCATCACTAACTTTTATTTGCAACTTCATAACATCCCCACAAGCAGGGGCTCCAACTATGCCGGTACCAACCCGGTCAGAGTTTTTATCTAGCGAGCCTATATTTTTTGGGCTTTCAAAATGGTCGATAACTTTTTTAGAATACATCAATCTTCCTTTTCATTCATGACCCCAGTCCTCCAAGCGTCAAAGGATTCTTCACTCATACCCCCGATAACTCCATCTAGCTGCTCAATGGAAAGCTCCGAATGCTCATCGGAATATATTGACGCAGATTCGATAGTATGAGTTCTGAGCCTCCCCCTCAGGTAGTTTCTAACGTTGATAATTTTTTTATTAAAATTCATATTTAAAAAGAAACAGATTCGCCACACCCACAAGAGCGCTTTGCATTTGGATTATTTAATATTATACCAGATTTAAGCGGTGTTTCTTCGTAATCTATTTCCATGCCAATCAAAAACAGATAGGACTTTCTCTCAACACATATTTTTAGTTTGTCGAAACTAAAAATCCTGTCTCCGTCTTTAGGCTCTGATACAAAATCAAAATCGTATGAAAAACCAGAGCAGCCTCCGCTTCTAAGTCCGATTCTCAGATAGTTTTCTTGAGAGTCGGACCTACTCATTATTCCGTAAATCCTCTTCTCTGCAAACTCTGTAATGGTAATGGCCATATCAATCCACCCTAATGCCGGTTTCAATACCCATTGAATGAAACATGTTGACTACATCTTGTGTTGAAACATTACCAGGTGCCCCCTTGGCGTAAGGGCACCCACCCAAGCCTCCCCAGGAGGCGTCAAAAGTTCTAACGCCGAGGTCATAAGCAGTCTTTATGTTGTCCAACGCTCTGTGTCCTGTATCGTGCATATGAAGCGCTATTTTATCCAGGCTTATGTTCGCATCCTTAATCCTTTGGATCAGGGACTCTACCTGAGTTGGAGTTCCGACCCCGATAGTGTCTCCTATCGCTATCGTTTCCAAATCAAACTCATTTAAAAAAGAAACTATATCTATAACAGAACTTTCAGATGTATGACCATCATATGGGCATCCAAAGGCCGTAGACACATAACATCTAACTTTTAGCCCATCGCTTTTTGCCTTTTTAAAAATACTTTCTAGCTCAAGCATTTTTTGATGAATAGTTCTGTTAAGGTTTTTATAATTATGCGCTTCTGATGCGCTTATAACTGTTGAGATATTTTTTATTCCAGAATCTATAGCTCTTGAATAACCCCTTGTATTTGGCACCAGGGCCCAATAATTAACACCATCGATATATGTGAGTGATTTTATTAAATCTTCAGCATCAGCCAGCTGAGGTATCCACTTTGGATGAACAAAGCTAGTAACCTCTATATTTTTAAAACCTCTTTCTAGTAGGTTGTCTATCATCCCCAACTTTGCAACTGTAGGTACGAAGCCTTCTTCGTTTTGAAGACCATCACGCATAGATACTTCGTATATCTCAATACTCATTTACATATGATACTATATAAGTTCAGAGGAGCTGACCCATAATCTTTCGTCATTTTTATATTTTTCACTTCTAAAGACTGATATATGTCTACCGATGCTAAAATATGAATTTACATAATAAGCAGACATAGCATATAGGGCGTTTACATCATCCTTCCAGGGGATCTTTGTTTTAATTTTTGCAACCTCTTCATCTCTAACAAATATTAAGTTGCAGTTTATGGAGTGAATCAAAGAATAACCCATGCTCTTTCCTAAGTTATATAAAGCACGAATAGACGAACCCCTATATCCGTCCTTTGTTGTAATTCTAAAATCTGGATCATATTTAATTACAGCATCAATACTCGGAAGTATGTTTGGATTGTATTCTACCATAACCACTCTAGCTCGCGGGCCTATTTCTTTCCATATATACCAATCTATGCTGTCTATATCTATTGATAATAGATCCAGACTATCTGGAACATTATGATCAGAGAGAGTTTTATTTATATTTTCAGATGTAACCATCTTTTTTATAAAGTAACTATGTTTTGAATAATCAGGATCGTTATTTTTCAAAACAGCTTTGTCAATATCGAGCTCAGAAGCATCTGCGCTGGTCCTATCTGTTTTCTCCTTAGATATTATAATTGCTTGTTCATTATTTTTTCGATCTGGACTTAGGGGCCATCCGTTATTGTGAATAAATGCTTCTGGATATGCATCCCTTTGGCTTGAATCAACATTAATAAGCTTATTAACAGGGACAAATCCATCAATCAAATATCCCATCCAGCCATGATTAAACCTAAGATCGGCGGTAACAGAGTGATTAACGCCATCACCAGCACCAATCTCAAGAGAGTTCTTGTTTGTAACACCTATCTCATTGAAAATTTGAAGCAATACTCCGTCTTCACCATTTTCAGTAAACCCATCTGGATATACTTTGGACGCATATTTAGAAAACCCTCTTTTGAAGCTATTACGTGAACGATAACTGTACACATTTTTGTACTTATTATATATAGTCAGGGCTTCAGTCTCCAGTGGGTTATCCGTATTGCTGATCTTCACCGACACTGCCAATTTCGCTATTTCCTTTATCTCTGAAAAAGATCCCTTGGCTTTGTTTCCGCCACCCACATCTACGTATAAAATATCCTTTGTCTTAATCATAAAAAACTCCAATTATTGCATATAGTCTGAACCGCTTAGATTTGCAAATTTTAACTTCACCCTTTCGCTTATCGGTATCGCCTCACCATCTCCATCTATCCTAACAAATGTCATATCTGTCGATAACACCTTTCTTTGAGAGCCATTGTAGACGCTATGCCTCCTAGCCTCAAGCCTTATGGTTATCGATGTATTCCCAACCTTTATAACTTCTCCATATATTTTTATTATTTGCCCCGGCCTTACTGGCTTCTCAAATACAACTCCTGATATTGACTTTGTCACCATTCTTGGCGAATCACAGGCTTCGCATGTAAATATGGCCCCCGCTTCATCTAGCCAGGCAAGCATTGTTCCGCCAAATAAATTTCCGTGGAACCCAACATTGCTCGTTTTACATATATGGGTTGATATTAATGACATATTGGGATTATATGTCTGATTCTTTTTTACTTTTTTGCTCATCTAAAGATTTCCTTAGGGCTTCAGCTCTTCTGTCGCTTTCATCTTCAGTATACACTGTTGAGGAGTCCTTGTCGCCATCCCTTTTGCCTTTTTTTACGTTTAATGTCTTCGTCTTATCTCCAAACTTTACAAACATAACTACAAACCCCTCATCCTTTTTAAATCAGAAAATATCTCAACCAACTCAGCCTGCCTCTTTTCAATTTCAGAAAGATAATCACCAGGAACCCTATTCTTTCGGAAGTGGTTTGCAGCCCAAAGCGCTGCCTGAGTTTGTGCGTTGGTTAGGCCAACTTCTTTTGCCACCTTTGCAATTATCATTATAGCGTACCTATGTCTAGCGGGCGTTCCTCTATCTTTGCCGAATATTATCTGCCACATATGTTTATCTATAGTTACCGCTTCTTGGTCTCCAAGTAGATTTTTATAAAACTCCCTAACCTTCGGTCCAGATAACTCCTCCCCAGAGAAGGCTCTTTTTAAGTTCTCAATGACAACCGGATAAAATCCCGCCAAATCATCTCCGCCCGTATGTTGCCTAAGTGCCTTTATCGCCAAAGAAAAGTTACCCTTTGGGCTTGCATTATTTGAAGTTGCCGCAAGAACCTTTAAGAATAGCGATAACTCCTCGCTTCCCTCGCTGACTCCCAGTATATTTTTTATATATTCCAAAGACTTTTCATACCAAAGATGGTGTCCTTCTGGAATCCGCTGTAACGCCTCCTCCACAAGATCCTTAACCTCTACCTCTTCAACTTTTGTCTTGCTCCTAACCGCCTTTCGCCGTTCCTCTTGAAGCTGTTCAGACGCATAGCTTTCAACGGACATATGAATGAGGGCCCCAAAGTATGCTCTAACGCCCGAAGTAAGGTGTTGCAAATATTCTAGGGAAGAGTAATACTCTTGAAGTAGGGCAAGAAGGTCTTCGATGATTTCATTTGGAATATCATAATTAAACATATCTTCCATTTGAAATTCAATATCAGGCTCGTACCCCTCCCTGGAGACCTTTAAGATTCTGTTGTCCAGATGGTTAGCCTCATTTGAGTGCCCACAACCATTCATATCATCTAAGAGCGCTCTAATAATCTTTGAAAATCTTGTATTATTCATTTATGCACGTTACTCTTCTGAAAATTTAGACAACAACTCTCTTTGTCTTTTTGTTATACTATCTGGTATTTTAATATTAGTATTAACAAAGTGGTCTCCAGTGGTGTTTGAACCGAAGCTCTTAACCCCCTTTCCCCTTAGTCTGAATACCGTTCCCGGCTTGGTACATTCAGAGATAGATATATAATGCTCACCATGAATAGTATTTACCTTTACTTTGCCGCCAATAATTGTATCTATAAAATCAATATGTATATCTGAATATATATTATTTCCATCTCTCCTGAACTCGTCTGACTCTTTTACAAATATTTTTATAAACAAATCCGATGGCCTTCTAGACTGTGCGTCGTACTCTCCTCTTCCGGAAACCCGCAGTGTATCTCCGGTATCAACACCAGCCGGAATAGTTATCTCTAAGTTGGAACTCTTCATCATGAATCCGCTGCCGGAACATGATAAGCATGGCTTTTCTGGAAAAACACCGCTTCCGCCACAACCAGAGCAGGAGCTGACGAAAGAGATAAACCCGCCCCCATTCTTAACGGAACCTTTACCCATACAGGTTTTGCACTTCTTTAGGGAAAAGCCAGCCCTGCACTTACTCCCATTGCAAGTGGCACAAGTCTGCTTTGCCGACATTCTTAATTTTTTGTTAATGCCAAACACCGCCTCTTTCAAATCTATGGCTAGCTTTATAACAGATGGAGAGCTTGCACTAGAGGATTTTCTGCCCCCACTGCCGAAGAAATCTTTAAAGTCTCCAAAGAAATCATTAAGATCAAAAGCATTTGGATCGAAATTATCTGCTCCACCCATAGCAGAATGGCCAAACTTATCATATGAAGCTCGCTTGCCCTTATCTCCAAGAACCTCATAGGCTTCAGAGGCTTCCTTGAACTTAGCTTCGGCGCTAGGATTATCTTGATTTCTATCCGGATGATACTTTAAAGCGTGCCTTCTATAGGCGCTCTTTATCTCTTTTTCGCTAGCATTCTTCGATAACCCAAGAACTTTGTAATAGTCTCTATTCATTCGTCACCCTCTTGGGTAAGATTATACAATTTTTTAAAAAAAAATAACTTAGAGTTTTATTATCTCATTCCAACGCCAATTATATCACAAGCTATCGTGTTCAGGCTACCGCTCAATCCAGGAACCAAGGCCCAGCTTATTCCATCAATGCTTGTTACCAACTTCCCATTTCCACCACACGCTGCTATTGTTATGTTATCCGTTGCGACTCCTCTAATATTATTTGAGTGAGGAATATCTCTAAGGGTCCAGGTTTCGCCATCAGGGCTGGTCGCAAGCTTTCCACTGTGGCCGGCCGCAACCCACTTATTTATAGTTCCTGCTACATAGGCGACTGCAGATATAGTAGTGCTGCCAAACGGGTTTGAACGAGAAGTTGCAGAAGACCAGTCATCATCACTAGTATATATAGTTGCATTTGAACCGACACAAACCCACCTCCCATCTCCATCATATGCCATAGAATATATGTCATGAGCGCTGCTATCGCTTAGCTCTATTACCTGACTCCAATTTCCGGCAACTGTTGGGTTTGCCGTAGCTTTCCATATCTTGTCTTGTATTGAGAAAAAGAATGTGGTTCCTGACTTATAACACATAGCTCTACACTTATCTTCAGCTCCGACATCCACCGCTACTCCGGCCCACGTGTTCCCACCATCTGATGATGCCAAAATCGGAATTTCTGCAGTATTGTCGGTAGGGTCCGCTGCCGCAACCCAGTACCCATTTCCCCAGCAAATAGAGGTATTTCCATTAACCGGAGTTAGCTGATGATCAACGTTTATTGCAGTCCAGTTGCCTATATCATCTTCGCTTCCATCAGCGCAATAAGCCACATCTTCAATAGCCTGCTGCTTATGAATAAACCACCTTTTGTCTCCGGCAGCATCTTCTCCTATCGCAACCCCATGTATGGCCTCATGTCCCCAATCTGCAATTTCCGACCAACTGTAACTGGCATTTGTAGCAGTAGTTTTCCAGACCTTTCCGCTGTTTGCACCCACAATCCATTTAGACGCTTGAGCTATGTTTGGGGATGAGGCTCCAGATATCTTTGCAACAGCTGGTCTTTCTGCGCTATTGCACTTTGTGACATTCGCAGCATTAATGCCACTTACTTTAGCATAATCAGCCATTATAGCTCAACCCATGTTCCGTCTGGAGAAAATCTTATTACATTTGGAGTGTCTGTACAGTATCCAACGACTCTTATTATATCTCCCACTCCAGAGGGCGCTACGGTATCCATAAAGCCTGCACTATTACTTATATATACCGCCTTTCCGCTTACAAAATTACTCATTTTGCTGTGCACATCAAAATAGCCCTTCACCAGTAGTCCGCTAGCCGCACTGCCGCCAAGAGCTATGCCAACCAATCTTTCTCCGGAGGCAACAGAGTCTGCATCGGATACAATCCATGTTCCATTGCCATCTAAATAATATAAAGCCCCGGCAGAAAGCCCGGTTGCGGAGCCAAACTGAACAACCTCTCCCCCGCCCTCATCGTTACTAAGTGCGCCAAAGTATCCCGCAGGCATATGGTAGTCTAAAGTACACTTGGGGTTTGTTGTTCCGATTCCAACGTTTCCTCTTGAATCTATCCTCATTCTTTCGCCTAGGGATGTTGAGCCGTCTGTAGTTGTTGAGAAAACCAACCTTCCGGGCATATCGTTATTTCCGGGCGCACCATCGACCTCAACCTTAATTTGCCCAGCAGGCTCAAAGTTTGTTCCGTCTGATCCCAAAAAAACTACTTCTCCAAGAGTGTCATCTGCGGTAACGGCAGTTTGCCCGCCATCTGCTGCATGTCTGCTTTTGTTAAAGGCGATAACGCTCGATCCCCCATCAGCAGAATTTGTTTGTATAATTATATTTTTATCCTGAACGTGTATACCATCACCTGCAACCGGAACTGTGGCCCAAGTTCCAGGATCTGCAATCGCCCCAATAACTACGGTGTCTGTGTCGCCATCAACAAACAGCATATGAGAATTGTTACTAGAGCCAACTTTAAAGTTCTCATCAATAACAACTCTTTCTGAGCCGCCCGTATCAAACCTTATTTTGTCCTCATCTGCGGACTCCTCACACTGTACTTTGGTATCACCATCGCCATCAACAATAAAACTTAGACTAAGAGTGCTCTCGTCTATATCTCTGCCTTGAATCGTATTATCTTTTATCTGATTTCCGGTCAACCCGGCTGAAGACCCACTGGTTCTTGTAACTGGCATAAAAATAGCCCCCTTAAAATTTGTTTATTTTTATAATTAAGTCAGAGCTTCCTCTTATGACTCTATGCCATTCATTTTTATTAATAAACAACACATCTCCTGCTCTTATCTTTCTTGGAACTGAATTATCATATTGAAACATCCATTCGTCTCCAGAGACAACCTCTATGATCCTATTCTCACGATCCCTATGCCATACGAGCTCTAGTTCATCCACCCCGCTAGAAAATTTTCGAATTGAATAACTCGAATCAACAATAGACTCTGCAAATGGAAGATTAGTCTTTGAAATTCTTTTCTTGCCACTCATATGACTCCTCATCTTCATCTATAGGGCCTCCGCCAGCCCAAGTATCACAGGTTCTGGCAGACAAACACTTCAAGTTCCACTTTACCACCAAGTATACTTCTTCTTAGCGCCAGTAAGGTTTGGGTACCTTCCTATCCTACAGGACCAATACCCTGCAGTGCACCTATCTTTTTTCTGCTTACACTTATGCCTTGCGACAAAAGAACGCCGTCTGTCTGGTTCGGAAACTCTTAATGGCATATCTGGGCTTCCGAACGATATCTTCTTTACCTTTCCTCCGCACTTCACATAGACATAGAATTTTTTAGAACCTCCGCGCTTAGGCTTTCCAAGGGGTGGATCCTTCTTTTTCTTTTTTTTCTTTTTTGCAGACTCTTTGGTTAGCGGCTCATCATCACAAAAAGGAATGTCAAGGGGAACCTTTTTGCCATTGTAATATCCACTAAATCCTGCATTGCTGAGCAAAATATCTTCATCTTCTTCACAGACCTCCAGACCTCCCTGCCTCCATAGGTCTCTGGCGTTATTTATCAAATTATAATATTCTGATGAACCAAATCTAAATATGCTTTCAGATATTGGAATCTTATTTTTAATATGATGATACAGGCCATCAGAAACCTTTGCTAACTTTATTAGCCTCGGACTCTTAGACATCTGATTGTATCTTGCAATTTTTTTAAGCCTATCTTTATAAGACATAACGCAAACCCCTTGTACTATTAAATTAAATATTAATAATCTTAAATATTTTAATTTAAAATCTATATCCAAACATTTTTATATCTTTTTTATATATATTTTTAACTATATCAATTGATTCATCATCATAATACTCTTTATAGTTCATCCTG
>Ga0114997_10002656_pt1 | contig 14322 bp, 16 predicted proteins | sample ArcticOcean_MG_C_2_FD_87045 | JGI IMG/M metagenome (GOLD analysis project Ga0114997, IMG submission 87045) | Marine microbial communities from western Arctic Ocean - ArcticOcean_MG_CB4_136 | ecosystem: Environmental > Aquatic > Marine > Oceanic | place: Arctic Ocean: Canada Basin | collected... | reverse complement strand
ATGTTTTTTTCAAATAAACTAAAAAAAATTAAGAAAATTGAGCATTGTTTTTTTTCAAGAAAAAATGGTTTTTCTCAGGGAATTTATAAAAGTTTAAATTGAGGATTGGGTTCAGAAGATAAACAAGACAACATTATAAAAAATCTTGATTTTGTTAGTAAACAAATTGGTTGTAAAAATAATTTTCTAATAACACTAAATCAAATACATAGTAATAAAGTTGTACACTTTGAAAATAAAGAATCTATTAAAAATAAATTACAGGGAGATGCTATTGTAACAAAAATAAAAAATGTAGCGATAGGCATACTTACTGCTGACTGTGCTCCAATACTCCTTTATGACCCCGTGAAAGAAATTATTGGATGTATTCATTCTGGTTGGAAAGGTGCTTTCAATGGAGTAATCAAGAACACTATAGAAAAATTTAAAGAATTAGAATCTAATGCTAATGATTTAATAGTTGTAATCGGACCATGTATAAAAAAAGAAAACTATGAAGTGCAGAGCGATTTTTACAAAAAATTTATTTTAAAAGACTCGCAAAATAAAATTTTTTTTACTAAAACAAATCACAATAAATATACTTTTGATCTAAGAAATTTTATAAATCAGCAGATTTTTAGTCTAAATGTTAAAAATGTGGAAAACATTATAATGGATACTTTCGACGAAAAAGAATTTTTTTATAGTTACAGAAGATCAAAAATTTATAAAGAACCTGACTATGGAAGATGCATATCTGTCATATTAATGACTTAATTAAATGTTTAATTAAATTGAAAAGTTTTTTTAAAGTTGTATAAAGTATTAATCTTATGAAAGTTCTTGCTGGTACAAGTAATTCAAGATTATGCAAAAGTATTGCAAAACAACTAAAGCAAAAACTAGTAAATTCCAAAATTAGAAGATTCGCTGATGGTGAAGTCTATATAGAGATTAATGAAAATATCAGAGGTAATAGTATTTTTGTAATCCAATCAACCTCTAATCCTGCAAACGATAATTTAATGGAATTATTAATTTGTATTGATGCACTAAAAAGATCTTCAGCAAAAAATATTACAGCTGTAATACCTTATTTTGGTTACGCAAGACAAGACAGAAAAGTTGCGCCAAGAACTGCCATATCTGCTAAATTGGTCTCAAATTTAATTACTATGGCTGGAGCAAATAGAATACTAAGTGTGGACCTACATGCTGGTCAAATTCAAGGTTTTTTTGATATTCCAGTAGATAATTTATTTGCTACACCAATTTTTGCTAGACATATTAAAAAAAAAATTAAAACAAATAATTTAATTTGTGTTGCTCCTGATGTGGGTGGAGTTGAAAGAGCAAGAGCTTTAAGTAAAAGATTGAATACAAATATTGCTATAATAGACAAAAGACGTGCATCACCTGGAAAATCAGAAGTGATGAATATTGTTGGTAATGTTAAAAATAAAAACTGTGTAATTATAGATGATATAATAGATTCAGGAGGAACTATTGTTAATGCAGCTAAAGCTTTAAAGGAAAAGGGTGCAAAAGAAATTTATGTTTATATCACCCATGCTGTATTAAGTGGCCAAGCTGTCGAAAAAATAGAAAAATCTCAAATTAAAAAATTAATAACCACAGATACAATTGATAATTCAAAAAAGTTTGAAAAAAGTAAAAAAATAGAAATAATTTCTATTGCTCCGATGATTTCAGAAGCTATCAAAAGAATAGCTAACTCTACGTCGGTTTCTAGTCTTTTTAAATAATTTTGCTTGTTTTTTTGACAAACATATTATAAAAACTTCGTTTCATTTATGAACATTTTAAAAGCTACAAAAAGAATAATATCTACTACTGGACAAATCAATAAGCTGAGGTTTGGCGGCTCTATACCTGCTATCTTATATGGTGGTAAAAAAGATAATATGAATATAAGTCTTAAAAAATTGCAAGTTCAAGATATTATTAAATCAGGATCTTTTATGTCTAAAGCGGTTAATTTGGATATTGATGGAGAATCAGAGAAAGTATTACCCCGAGATATTTCTTATCACCCACTATCAGATGAGCCAATACATATTGACTTTATGAGAATTGTAAAAGGTTCAATTCTTACTTTAGAAATACCTGTAAAATTCATAAATCAAGAAGACTCTCCGGGACTAAAAAAAGGTGGAGTATTAAATACTGTAAGAAGAAAAATAGAATTAAAATGCCCAGCGGAAAATATTCCAGATGAAATAACTATTGATTTAGCTGATGTCGAGATTGGCACTAGTATAAAAATTTCAGCAGTCAAACTGCCTGAAAATGTTTTTCCTTCTATTATGGATAGAGATTTTGTAATTGCAACTGTGGTTTCTCCAACAGTTGTCGTTGAGCCAGAAAAAATTGAAGAGACAACAGAAGATGGTGCAACTCCTGCTGAGAAAGATGCTGAAGGAGAAGCTAAAGCTGAAGGCGAAACTAAACAAGAAGATGGAAAAGAAAAGTCTGAAGGTGATAAAAATAAGACAACGCCGAGTAACAAAGATCAAACCTCAAACAAAACAAAAGATACAAAAAAAAAATAATATTGGATAAATTTTAAATTATGCTTCTTTTAGTTGGCTTGGGAAACCCAAGTCCAAATAATTCAAACAATCGTCATAACGTAGGTTTTTCTGTAATAGATGCTATTAACGCAAAATTTAAACTCTCAAAACAAAAACCTAAATTTAAAGGTTTATTAACAACAGGAAAAATAGATGATCAAAAAGTTTACGCCATTAAGCCTCTCACTTTCATGAATAGTTCGGGAATTTGTATAAAAGAACTAATAGAATATTTTAAAATGGATGTAAAAAATGTCTTTGTTTTTCATGATGATATGGATATCGATATAGGAAAAATTAAAGCAAAATTTGCTGGAAGTAGTGCAGGTCATAATGGCATAGAATCAATAGACAAGAATATAGGAAAAAATTATTCCCGAATAAGAATTGGAATAGGACGTCCTAAGAACACCTCAACTACAGTAGAAGAACATGTTTTGGATAATTTCTCAAGTGACGAAAAGCAAAATGTTGAAGAAGTGACAAAAAAAATAATTAAATCATTTTCTGTTTTGATAAAAAAAGACTTAGATCTCTTTTCGAGTAAAATTAATCAAAAATTATAATGAGTTTTAAATGTGGGATCGTAGGATTACCCAATGTTGGTAAATCTACTTTGTTTAATGCTCTAACAGTATCAAAAAATGCCTTGGCTGAAAATTTTCCTTTTTGTACTATTGATCCTAATGTTGGAATTGTTGCAGTTCCAGATGAGAGATTAAATAAAATATCTTTAATATCAAAATCTTCAAAAACAATTAGTGCCGCAATAACATTTGTTGATATCGCTGGTCTAGTTAAGGGAGCGTCTAAAGGCGAAGGTCTAGGAAATAAATTTCTTTCTCATGTTAGGGAAGTTGATACTATTATACATTTAACTCGATGTTTTGATTCTGAAAAGATACAAAATGTTAATAAAGATGTTGACCCAATAAGAGATCTAGAAATCATTGAAACTGAAATCTTGTTGTCAGATTTAGAATCTTTACAAAAAAGACTGGAAAAAAATAACAAAAAAAAATTAGAAAAAGAAGAGCTGCTATTTTTAGAAGAATGTCTAGATTCAATAAATTCTGGAAAAAAACCAAGTGATTTAGAAAAAAAATATGATAAAAATTTGATTAATAAGTCAGGGTTATTGTCTATAAAACCTAGGATAATTGTATGCAATGTTGATGAAAAAAGTCTACCAAATGGCAATAAATACTCAGATGCATGTAAGAAGAAATTTTTACAAGAAAGTGTAATTATTGTCTGTGCTGATATTGAAGATCAAATTATGGGATTACAAGAAAAAGATCGTGAGGACTTTATGCTCGAATCTGGAATCAAAAACACAGGTTTAAATAATTTAATTAAAACTGGCTATAATACTCTTGGTCTCAGTACTTTTTTTACTTCTGGTCCTGAGGAGAGTAGAGCATGGACAATTGAAAAAAATTCTAAGGCCCCTGACGCTGCAGGAGTAATTCATTCAGATTTTAAAAAAAAATTTATAAAAGCAGAAACAGTTTCCCATGAAGATTTTATTAAATACAAGGGTTTTAATGAATGTAAAAATGCAGGAAAATTAAGATTAGAAGGAAAAGATTATTTAGTTAAAGATGGAGATGTAATGCTTTTTAGAACAGGAGCATAATTTAAAATTATTTAAAAGTTTTAGGATTTTCTCCTTCATATTCAGTTATTGCCCTTTCTACTTTATCAAAAGTTTCCTCTTCTTCTTCTTTTGAACCAAATCTTGACCACACTTTTTTCTTACTCAGATAAACTAATGTAATTAGTATAATCAAATAAATAATAGTTTTAAAACCCATTCTATGTTGAGACTCTAAATGGGGCTCTGAAGCCCAAACAAGAAATGTGGTTACGTCTTTTGCTATTTGTGCCTTTGTAGAATTGGTTCCATCAGAATAATCCACAATTCCTTCAGAAATAGGTTCTGACATTTTAATTTTATTGCCCGGCATATATTTATTATAGTAAACTCCATCATCAAGCTCAAAACCTGTTGGGACCTCATCGTAGCCCATTAATAAGGAATAAATATAATCCGCCCCACCAGTTCTTGCTTTAGCTAATACAGACATGTCAGGAGGGTAAGCTCCGCCATTGGCTGCTGTTGAAGCCTCTACATTTGGATAAGGTTTTACAAACTTATCAGATAATCTTCCTAATCTCATAAACATTTCACCCTCACTATTTGGTCCATCTTCTACTTCAAATTGAGACGCAAATGCTTTAGCTTCTTCAATAGAAAATTCGGGCCCTCCTTTTTCTGATAAATTTCTATAACTTAAATGTTGCACTGAGTGACAGCCTGAACAAACCTCTTGATAGACTTGATAGCCTCTTTGCAGCGAAGAACGATCAAAAGTTCCAAAAAAACCTTCAAAACTCCAGTTTGTTTTAATAAAATTTATTTTTTTTTCTTCTGAAAAAGCAGAAAATGGAATTAATGTTATTAAAAAAATTATAAAAAATTTTATTATAAATTTACTTAAATGATTTAACATTTTCTCCTTCATACTTTGAGGCTACTTTCTTAAACTTATCTAACATTCCAGGTTTATCTAATACTGGATCAGATATACTTTGTGGTAATGGGTCAGTTTTTTCATAACGTCCTAGCAAAGGAAGTATTACCAGAAAGTGAATAAAATAATAAAATGTGCCTAATCGAGATAAGATTAAATAAACACCTTCTGGCGGTTTAGCTCCAAGGTAACCTAACAAAATTACAACAAAAACTAATAACCAAAATAATTTTTTATAAATTGGTCTAAATGTAGCTGATCTAACTTTGCAAGTATCAAGCCAGGGCAATAACATAAGTATAAAAATTGCTGAAAACATGAAAATTACTCCACCTAACTTACTCGGAATAGCTCTTAAGATTGCGTAAAAAGGGAGAAGGTACCACTCAGGAACAATGTGTGCAGGTGTAACTAATGGATTTGCTTCTATATAATTATCTGGATGACCTAATACGTTTGGAGCAAAAAATACAAACCATAAAAAAATAGTTACAAAAAAAAGTAGCGCAAGCAAATCTTTCATAACCATGTATGGGTGAAAGGGCATGGTTTCGTCGGTATTTTTTTTAACATCAATTCCAACTGGATTATTATTTCCAGGAACGTGTAAAGCCCAAATATGTAGTATTACTAAACCAAATATCAAAAATGAAAATAAATAGTGCAAACTATAAAATCTATTTAGTGTTGGGTTGTCTACTGAATATCCTCCCCATAACCAGGTTGTTATACTTTCTCCAACAAGAGGTATGGCACTAAACAAATTAGTTATAACTGTAGCTCCCCAAAAACTCATCTGGCCCCAAGGCAAAACATACCCCATAAAAGCAGTAGCCATCATAAGTATATAAATTAGAAGACCAATGATCCAAATTACTTCTCTAGGTGACTTGTATGAACCATAATACAAAGATCTAAAAATATGAATATAAACAGCTAAAAAAAACATTGATGCACCATTTGCATGGACATACCTAATAAGCCATCCATAATTTACATCTCTCATTATATGTTCTATGCTTTCAAATGCGTAATCAACATGCGCAACATAATGCATAGCAAGAACAAGACCTGTAACTATCTGTGTAATCAAACAAAATGTTAGTATTCCTCCAAAAGTCCACCAGTAATTTAAATTTTTTGGTGTTGGATAAGCCTGAAGGTGATGAGAGAGTGTTAAAAGGGGTAAACGACTGTCAAACCATTTACCTAATTTAGATTTAGGAATATATTTTTCTTCACTCATAACTATCCTATTTTGATTATATTATTTTTAATAAACTCATATTTAGGAATTTCTAAATTTTTTGGAGCGGGTCCTTTTCTTACTCTGCCTGAAGTATCATAATGTGAACCATGACATGGACAAAACCATGCTTTATACTCTCCCTTGTTGCCTAACGGAACGCAACCAAGATGAGTACAAACTCCAACCATGACTAACCATTCAGGATTTTTTGCCCTATCGGAATCTTTTTCTGGATCTTTTAAATCTTTTAAATCGACTGCAGCAGCCTCATCGATTTCATTTTTAGTTCTTCTTCTAATGAATATTGGTTTTCCTCTCCACAAGACTGTTATGGTCTTTCCTAGCTCAAGACTGCTAACATCAACCTCGGTAGTTGATAAAGCTTTAACAGAAGAATCGGGATTCATCTGGTCAAACAATGGCCATATGGCTGCTCCTAAACCCACCGCTCCAATCGTGTAAGTAGCGGTGAATAGAAAATCTCTTCTTTTTGGTTTTATTTCTTGGCTCATATATTTGAAGCTTTTATGTATTATATATTATTAATCAATTATAATTAATATAAATTTGCTAGGGTCAGAATGACACACGAAATAAAAGAGGTTTAGTTAAATGTTATATATCGCCCTATATCAACCTGATATACCTCAAAACACTGCTGCTATAATTCGATTATGTTCATGTTTTAACACTACTCTTGAAATAATAGAACCATGCGGTTTTTATTTGGATGATAAAAGGTTGAAAAGAGTAGCTATGGATTATTTGGATAAAAGTAGAATAATAACTTATACATCTTATAAAAATTTTTTAACAAAAAAAAAGAATTCAAGGATAATACTTATGACTACAAAAGCTAAAAAAAAATATTACAACTTTAAATTTAAAATTAAAGATACCTTGCTTTTTGGAAGAGAAAGTGTGGGTGTTCCAAAAAATGTACATGATAATGCCTATCAAAGATTAAAAATACCATTAAGTAAAGGAGCAAGATCTCTTAATGTTAGTATGGCTGCAGCAATTACTTTATCCGAAGCTTTAAAACAAATATAATTTTTTAAATGATTAAAGATATTTATATAAAGAAAAATTTAGCAAGCAGTTGGTTTTCATTGCTTCAAAAAACAATTTGCTACGAATTTGAAAAAATTGAGTCAGATTTTGGAAAAAAAAATAATCAATCTCCTAAAATTTTCGATATAAAAAAATGGGAAAAATCTAAATCAAAAAATGAAGGTGGTGGAATTTGTGCTATAATTAAAAATGGGCTTGTGTTTGATAGTGTTGGAGTAAATTATTCAGAAGTATCTGGTAAATTTAAAAAAAAATTTAGATCTCAAATTTTAGGTGCAGAAAAAAATCCTAACTATTGGGCTGCAGGTATATCAGTTGTTACACACATGAAAAATCCTAAAATTCCTGCTTTACATTTTAATACAAGATTTATTGTAACATCAAAGAATTGGTTTGGAGGAGGAATGGATGCAACTCCATGTATTAAAAATGTTAGACAAAAAAAATATTTTCATGGAAAAATTCAAGCAATGTGTAGCAAGCATAGTAAAAATTATTACAAAAAATATAAAAAATGGTGTGATAAATACTTTTACTTACCACATAGAAATGAAACACGAGGAATAGGTGGAATATTTTTTGACTACAAAAAAAATAATTGGGAAAAAGATTTTAATTTTACTAAAGATGTAGGGTTATGCTTTCTTGATTCCGCTACAAGTATTATAAGAGAAAAAATGTATAATAAGTGGAAAAAAAGAGAAAAAGAAGCTCAACTCTTTAAAAGGGGACGTTATATAGAATTTAATTTACTATATGATAGAGGAACAAAATTTGGTCTTAACACAGGAGGAAATACTGACGCTATTTTAATGTCTTTGCCTCCAGAGGCGAAATGGAAATAAATTATGGATAAAGAACCAATCACTATACAAGGTCTTGAAAAATTAAAAATTGAGCTCCACGAATTTAAAAATAGTAAACGTCCAAAGATTATAGAAGCGATTGCAGAAGCAAGAGCTCATGGAGATTTAAAAGAAAATGCTGAATATCATGCTGCCAAGGAAGAACAATCAAAAATAGAAGGAAGAATAATTGAAATAAATGATTTGCTTGCTAGAGCAAATGTTATTGATATTACAAAATTAGAAAAAAAAGAAACAGTTATATTTGGATCAACAATTTACTTAACAGATTTAGACAATAATGGAAAAAAAGTTTATAAAATTGTTGGAAAAGATGAGGCTGATATAAAAAAAAATTATATTTATTTCAGATCACCAATTGGTAAAGCTTTAATAGGAAAGAATAAAAAAGATCTTGTTACTGTAATAACTCCATCAGGAGAGAAAAATTTTAAAATAAATGAAGTAGAATATATTTAATTTTTAATAAATTTATATACAGTTTTATTTTATACTTATTTTTCTATAGTAAAATCATTTGCTATCCATTGTTCTTCTAATGATTGGAGTTTTTTTCCTAATTCTTTTCCATCTACATATCCTTTCTTTTTTAAATATTCGCCAGTGAACGGAAACTTAGGAATTTTGTATTTTTTTGCGTAATTTATCAAATTTTTTACATTAAAGACTTCAGCTTTATTATTTATACAAATCGAAAAAATCAATAGATCAAGAACTGTCTCTTTACCTAGCAAATAGATTTCTTCCCTGATATTTTTTTTCAAATAAAAATCTTCGCTTTTAATCTTTTCAAAATTAGCTGAAATACTTTTAAACCTATTTTTAATTTTATTTGAAACTTTATATTTATGACAAAAATATTCATAACTATTTGAGTCATCAATAATTAAAATCGCTATAACTAAATTAGAATCAATTGTGGAACGTATTTCTTGGTTAAACGTATTAATTATTTTTAATCTTTTATAGTATTGAAACTGAGGAAAAATATTTAAAAAAATTTCTTTAGAAACTTTATTCAAAAATAAGTTGTAAAGATTTTTAAGTTTTAAAATTTTTTTTAACTCATCATAGATTCGCTCATTAGAAATTTTGTTTAATCCATTGATGTTTTTTTTTATAATTTTGACAATATTTTGGTTGTGTTCAATTTTACTATATTGTGTATAGAATCTAAAATATCTTAAAATGCGTAAAAAATCTTCTTGAATTCTCGCTTCAGGTGAGCCAATAAATTTTATATTCCCATTTTTTAAATCTAAAATACCATTTAGTGGATCAAAAATTCTTCCTTCTATATCAGCATATATTGCGTTTATAGTAAAATCTCTCCTTGCCGCATCGTGATTCCAATTCATTGTAAATTCGACATTTGCATGTCTACCATCTGTTGAGATATCTTTTCGTAATGTTGTTATTTCGAACTTTTTTTTATTCAAAATTGCAGTAACAGTACCGTGAGAAATTCCTGTATCAATTACTTTAATATTTTCTTTTATCAGTTTATTTTTTACTTCGCTTGGCTCAAGTAATGTTGCTAAGTCAATATCATCAACAATTTCTCCGCATAAAACTTTTCTAATGCACCCACCAACAAATCTGACTTTAGTTTCTTCGTCTTTTTTATTTAGATGTAAAAAAATTATTTGTACTTCTTTTATATTTTCTAAAGGTTTTGTACTTTTATCTGATCCAAATTTTTTATAAAAAAATTGATCTATTTCTTTAATAGTATTTTTTATTTTTTCGATCATTTTTTTTGGCTGGGGCGCTAGGATTCGAACCTAGGATGGTGGTACCAAAAACCACTGCCTTACCGCTTGGCTACGCCCCAATTTACGCTTGAGGTATACCACAAATGATTTATTTTATATAGTTTTTGATACGACACACCAATAGTTTGAAAATTTTGTATGTATCAATTTTTTAGTAGAAATTGCAGTTTTCATATTAGCAAATATTCCAAAACATGCTGCTCCAGATCCTGTAATTCTTGAAAAGTAACATCCTTCTTGGTTTTTAATTAAATCTATAATTTTTTTAATTTTTGGGTAAAACTTAATCGTAACTTCTTCAAGGTCATTTCTCTCTTTTTTTAAAAATTCTATTATGTGATGCTTATTTTTTCTGAAATCTAAAACTCTTAGTTTTTTTGACTTAAATTGACTTTTATTTTTATATATTTTTTTTGTTGAGCATATAATGTTTGGATAAACAATTAATATATTGAATTTAAATTTTCTAGAGAGTCTAATAATTTCGTTATGTTTTCCGGTTAAAAAAGTATTTTTTTTTTCTAAACTAATTGGAACATCAAATCCAACCTTTCTAGCTATTTTATTCATTTTATTTTTGCTAATTTTTAAGTATTTTTTTTTTCTTAAAAATTTAAACAAGCTTGCAGAATTTGTTGACCCGCCTCCTAAACCTGATCCGTGTGGAATTTTTTTATGTATATTTATTTTAAAAAAAGTTTTTTTAAGATAATTTTTTTTTCTAAGTAGATATAAAAGTTTAGTTATTGTATTAGATTTTTTATCAATTTTTTTTTTAAATTTTCCTGAAAAACTTATATGGTCCTTAAGATCTTTATTTATAGATATTGAAATTATGTCATATGGTTCACAGAAAGTAATTAAAGATGAAATGCTATGATATCCATTGCTTAATTTTTTTAATACTTTTAAATATAAATTAACTTTAGAGTATGATTTTATTTTAAATTTTTTCACTTAAATAGGTTATAAATTCTTTATAACCCCATATATTATTTTTTTTTTAATTTTATCTTTTAATTTTTTCTCAGTTGTTTTCAAATTTAAGACATGGGTCCATAAGTATCTTGCTTGTATATTTTTTTTTAACATCCATAAGGTGTCAGCGTAATGGTCGTTAATAACCGGATCTAAAGGCATTAATTCCACAGCTTTTTGCAAGTATTTTTCTGCCTCAATATAATTTGATATAGAAAAATAAGCCCAACCAAGAGAGTCGATTATATAACCATTATTCCTTTTTAGGCTATTGGCCTTTTTAAGCATTTCTAATGCTTCATTAATATTAATTTTTTTTTCAATCCAGGAATAAGCCAAATAATTTAATACGTGGGGAGCGTCAGGTGAAATTTTTAGAGAATCTTTTAAATCTTTTTCCGCATTAGTCCAATCGTCAATTCTTTCATAACTTGTTCCTCTGTTATGCAAAATTTTTGGTATTGACGAGTGGCCTTTTTCTATATTCTTTAAAGCTAAAGAGTAGTATTTTATGGATTCTTCAAAGTAATCTCGATTTTTATAAAAATTAGCTAATTCATAATAGTCCTGAGAATTAGGATTAAATAACAATTTAAATTCTTTTTCTAAATCTGAAGGGGAATACTTTTCACCCTGTTCCTTTGATAAAATCATTGCCAAGCTTTTTGATGCATGCCAAGAGTAGGTTGGTCCTATTAACTTTATCGATTTATATATCTTTTTTGATTCCTTGTATTTTTTTTGATAAAAAAGATTTTCTGCTAAAAGCATTTCATTTGTTGAAAAATTATTATTCAAAAAAAGAGAAATTTTTAAATAAAAATTTGATAATTTATATTCATTTTCACTAGAATAGAGTGTTGCTATTATATAAAAAATTTCAGCAATATTATCTTTTGTTTTTTTGCAATCGAAAAAATTTTCTATTTTTGCTTCATTTTTATTTAAAATAAAATTTTCCGACTGCTCTAAGAGTAAATTTGTATTATTTTCTTTTCTCGCTCTAATTATCACTTTTTTTGCTTCTTCTTTTTTTTCTTTAGAAAGTAAATAATTTGCTAAAAAGAAGTTATATCTTGTAAAGTTATAATTTTTATCTTCAATCAATTCATCAAATGCGCTTCTAGCATCTGGAAAATCAAAGTAACATTGTAAAAAGCTTTTCTGTATTAATTTAAGATTACGATAGCGGTCAGAAATTTTATTAAATTCATCAAAGCTATCTTTTTCGTTCCCTTCTGCAGCGTAAGTCCACGCTGATAAAGCCTTACTTAAAAAACTTTCTATAGGTAGATTGTACCTATTAGTTTTATCTAGTCTTTTAAAATGCTTGATGGCTTGTGAGTGCTTTTGATTTATTAAATATTTTAAACCTAATAAAAGATCAGCCTCAAAAAGTAGCCTATCTTCACTCCATATATCATTCGAAAATTCAAAAGCATCTTCAAATTTATCTAACAAAACGAGTGTTTGAATAAATTCTATATTAAAATTATTATGATTTTTTTTTAAAGGCTTAACTTTTTTTAAATATTTAAAAGCTGCGGCATTATTATTGTTTTTTAGAGATATGATGCCTGAAAGATAATTTGAAATGTATTTTTGAGAATACATGTTTTCATTATTTTTACTAAATGTACTTGTATTAACAAGCAGGAAGGTTATTACAAATAAAATAAAATAAATTTTTTTATTTAAATATTTCATATAGTATACTTTATAAAATGAAAAAAAATTTAAATCAAAAGATAATTAATCTAATTGATTATTATAGTTTGATTAATGCTAACTTTTTACTAAGTGACAAGCCTGTTGACAGAGTAAATAACAATGTAACTACAACTTTTACTGGAACAAAAATAGAAAAACTTAATAAATTAAAAAAAAAATTTAAGCTTATTAAGGATTGTGATTTAAAAAAAAATGCTACTAACTTGGTATTTGGTGATGGTAATATTAACTCTAAAATAATGATTATTGGTGAAGGGCCTGGAGCAAATGAAGATGCACTTGGATTACCTTTTGTTGGACGCGCAGGTAAATTGTTAGATAAAATGTTGACTTCAATTAAACTGGATAGAAAAAATGTTTATATATCAAATGTGGTAAATTATAGACCGCCAGAGAATAGAAAACCAACAGATATAGAAATCCAAAGATACTTCCCTTATTTAATAAGTCATATTGAAATTATTAACCCAAAAATTATACTGTTATTAGGAAGTACAGCATTAAACACATTGATAGGAAATGAAGAAGTAATTTCAAAGGCTAGAGGTAAATGGACTCAGAAAGAAATTGGATCTGTTAGACCTTGGGTTATAGCCTCATTTCACCCCGCTTTCCTAATGCGACAACCAGAACAAAAAAAATTTTCATGGATAGATTTAAAAATGATAAGAGACAAATCTAAAGTACTAAAAATATAAGACTATTAAAAGATGACTAAAGTGGCTGGAGTAGATGAGGTTGGTAGAGGATGTCTTGCTGGTCCTGTGTTTGCTGCAGCTGTAATTTTGAATAATAATATTGAAATTAAAAATATTAAAGATTCAAAAAAAATTAATTTTAATAATAGATTGTTAATTTCTGAGTATATTAAAAAAAACTCAACTTATGCAATTGGAATAGCTAGCGTCCAAGAAATAGAAAAGATGAATATTTTAAATGCATCTCTTTTATCAATGCAAAGAGCTTTGAATAGACTAAAGCATAAACCTTCTATAGCTTATGTTGATGGTCTTTTTGCTCCAAAAAACATTAAAATTAAATGTAAAACTTTTATAAAAGGTGACGAAAAAATTACCTGCATTTCTGCTGCTTCAATTATAGCTAAAGTAGCGAGAGATTTATTTATGATAAACTTAGCTAAACAATATCCAAACTATAACTGGCAAAATAACTTTGGGTATGGAACGGCCGCTCACTTATCTGGACTAAAAAAATATGGAATAACAAAACACCATAGAAAAAAATTTAAACCAATACACAACATGTTGATGTCTGTTAAACGTGAAACACTATAAGATTCACTTTTTTTAATTTATGTTTTGACGAATAGAAAAATTTAGAGTCTAATTCAACGTAAAGTTGAATCTAGATATGGCTAAATTTTTTAATAAAATCATTAATGATAACTCGTTAGAATTTATCAAAAAAATCCCAAGTAAATCCTTTGAATTAATTTTTGCAGACCCACCATACAATATGCAAATTGGTCAAACTTTAAGAAGACCCGATTCAAGTAAAGTAAAAGGTGTAGAT
>Ga0114997_10002652_pt1 | contig 14345 bp, 13 predicted proteins | sample ArcticOcean_MG_C_2_FD_87045 | JGI IMG/M metagenome (GOLD analysis project Ga0114997, IMG submission 87045) | Marine microbial communities from western Arctic Ocean - ArcticOcean_MG_CB4_136 | ecosystem: Environmental > Aquatic > Marine > Oceanic | place: Arctic Ocean: Canada Basin | collected... | reverse complement strand
TTATCACAATATAGTCTTTGAACTTCTGAATTTAACGGCCTGATTCTCTCTTCTGTATGAACTACTTTTAAGTCACTCTTCATAATTAATTGAATTAAATGAATTAAATCTTTAATAGCTATTTCAGAATTTGAACCGGTATTAATTGTTTCTCCAATAGTACTTTCTTTTTCTGAAACTTTAATGAATGCCTCACAAGTATCTATTACATATGAAAAATCTCTTGTTGGGTTAATATCACCAACTTTTATTTCTTTTTCATTTGCAGCAATTTGAGAAATGACATTTGGTATTATAGCTCGAGCTGACTGCCTAGGCCCAAATGTATTAAAGGGTCTTAGAATTGTTAAAGGTAAGTTAAATGAGTTATAAAAACTCATTGCAATAGAATCAGCTCCAATCTTACTGGCGCTGTAAGGAGACTGTGGCTGCAAAGGATGCTTCTCATCTATGGGAACATATTGTGCAGTCCCATAGACTTCACTTGTAGAAGTATGAATTACTCTTTTGACATTATTATCTAAAGCAGCTTGGCAAATATTAAGAGTCCCTAAAACATTTGTATCTATATAACTTTGTGGCGATGAATAGGAATAGGGTATTGCGATAAGAGCTGCTAAATGAAATATTATATCAATGCCTTTCGTTATCTCGCTGCAATAATTTTTATCTCGAATATCGCCTGAAATTATTTCAATATTATTGCTAGGCTTTATATCATCTAGCCAGCCCCAGTTATTAAAGCTATTGTACTGAGACAATGCTTTTACTGAATGCTCATTTTTAGCGAGCATTTCTGTTAGATGCGAGCCAATAAATCCATCGGCTCCTGTAATAAGTACTTTCATATATTTATATTATAAGTATATATTGGAATAGCCATATCAGTTCAATTTTACCCATGTCTCTGCTTTGACGAATATTGCTTTTAAAAAGCACAGCTAATGTCAACAAACGAGTTATCTTTTGCTTGAACAAGTTGATTATTTTTCCAAACGCCTTTTGTGGAAGTACCATCTACAAGAGTTAGAGTTCCTTTTCCTGATAGTGCATTGTATTTAAAGTCTCCTACATATTGGTTACCATTAGCATAAGTGAAGGTTCCTTTTCCAGACATAGCGTCACTTTCAAGGTCTCCAGCATACATATCTCCATTTGGCCAAGCAAAGGTTCCTTGTCCATGACTTGCGTTGTTTTTAAATCCACCTACATATTTATTGCCATTAGACCAAGCTAGAATACCTTCACTATTAATACAATCGCCACTAATACATTTCGCAGCAAATACTGAGGGTGAAAATATAAAAACTAGTACTAAAGATAGAATAATTTTTTTCATAGAAATCATCATACTCTAGATATCAAAAAAGGCAATTTTGTTTATATGCATCTCCATAAATAATACTCTTAAAAACCATAGGTTAGGCATAAATTATTGACATTCTTTAACGTATGAGGTGGGCAGAAAGAGGTGCTGAATATGTGTGGGCTATGACTGTTAGTAATAAGTAGCCACTGGAGTATGATCACCTAAAGTGCTGTTTTTCTTCAGTAAAATAAAGTGCTAGTTATATTATATACAAATTTTATAACCAAAAATTAGTTAATATATTTGGCATTAAAATTGTATTTGAAGTTTACGAATTTTTTGTATATTGCATACATAAATTAAGGATTAATTATATGAGTATTACATTGCAAAAAACACAAAAGCTTATGGCAGCGTTTGAAACTATTGGTGACAAAGAAAGATTTCACTCATTAAGTAGCTTTAGAAGAAATGTGCATGGTTTTAACATATTGATTAATGTAATGCTTTCTCATTTGAGTAATGAAAGTCATGATATTTGTACTAAAGAACGCCTTGCAAAAAAAGTAGGTTCATTAGCATCTAGAGCAACTATTATAAATTTTATTAATGATCAAATAAATACTGGAACATTAATAGCTAATAATTGCTCTGACGATAGAAGAGTTAAAATAATTAAGCCAAGTAGCAATTTAGCTAGAGACTATGAAAATTGGCTAAAATCGTTGAGTCTTTTCAATAATAAAAGCTTTTCTTAAATTTAACTAGCAAAGATATTCCTGCAAATTATTATTAACCTCTAACTGGTAGAGACATGGTAATATCTCTAAGTAATAGAGTAATTTGCTTTTTATCATTAATTAATTTCAATTTTTTATTGGGAACTACTTCTCCACAATAAATATCAATAGTTTTTCCAATTTTTCTTTTCGTCTCATGCATATACGATGAGTATTTTAATGTCTGACTTTTTAATTTTGATGCAAATAAATGAAATAGAATACCATTTTTACCATCAAAAAAAATAGGGATTACATCTGCATTAGTGTTTAGGGCTAGTGAGCCTAATAATTTACCCCATTCAGCATCTATTGCTGGCGTATATATCTTTTTTGCCATTGCAACACCACCAGCAGGGAACAATATAATAACTCCACCTTCTTGTAAAAATTTCTTAGCATTTCTTCCTGTTTTTACATTGTTTTTTAATGCCTGTTGTCCTGCAGAAAAATCAACAGGCAAAATAAACTGCTGTGACGCTTCGGTAAATCTAAGTACTTGGTGTGTGATTATTTTAAAATCAGATCTAACTTCAGACACTAATGAAGCTAAAATAATTCCATCAATTATACCAAATGGATGATTAGCAATAATAATCAGCGGACCTTTTTTTGGAATATTTAATTGTTGTACAGATTTAATATTAACTTTTAATTTTAAAAGATTTTTAACATCTGACCAAAATAAATGTGGTGCCCTACTTTCTTCGTCATATTGTTGATAAAGTTTTTCAAGTTTTTTTCTACCACTAATTTTCTCTATACTATTAATGATAAATTGCTTTGGTTTTGATAATTCATTACTTGAATAAGAAAAGCTTTTTTTCATACTAACTAAATATACTTTTATCGATAAATAAGAAATAATTTATTTAATAAAATCTAATACAGCTTTAGCTATTTTGTGTGGCTGCTCTGGCAGTGCTGCATGACCAGTATTGTCTAATAAAATTAGTTTTACTCTATCGTTTAGTTCTTCTTTTAAATCTATAGCATTCGTTGATGGTGCTACTGCATCATCATTACCATGTTAGTAGCAAAAAAATTATCGAGGAGTAATTCCTCTAATGCGTTCTGATCGACGCCTTAATAATTCTGTTGCAACTAAAATTAAGGTAGACATAATAATTAAACATGTTGCAACTGCCATAATCGTTGGACTTAATTGTTCTCTTAGTCCTATCCACATTTGTACTGGTATTGTTGTTTGATCTGGGCCACCGACAAATAGTATTACAACCACTTCATCAAAAGATGTTACAAAAGCAAATAGAGCACCTGAAATAATACCTGGTAAAATTAGTGGCATAGTAATTTTAAAAAAAGTATTCGATGGATTACTGCCCAAGCTTGATGCGGCTCGAGTAATACTATCATCAAATCCACTAAGAGTTGCTGTTACCGTAATTACTACAAACGGGGTACCTAATATTATATGAGATAAAATTACTCCTGTATAAGTAGAAGCTATTCCAAATTTTGCAGCTGAGAAAAATATTGCTGAAGCTGAAATAATTAATGGCACAATCATTGGTGAAATTAGAACACTCATTATGAAAGCTTTATAAGGCATATACCTACTACTCAAACCTAAGGCTGCAATTGTACCTAAAACAGTCGAACCAATTGTTGCAAAAAAAGCAATGAATAAACTATTGCGAACAGCAAGGCCCCATGGGTTTTTTGTTCCATAAATCATATCTTCATACCAACGCAGAGAAAAAGCATCTGGATCTAACGCCAGCATTTTATCTGAAAAGTGTATGTATTGTTCTGCGTTAAAAGAGAGTGGGATAATAACAAATAATGGAGCTACTAAAAAAAAGAAAATAGCAGCACAAATAATTAGATAACTATAATGCCAGATTCTATATCTTACTTCTGTATAGCTTGGTACAGCCATTATCCTAGCCTCATGTTATCAATACCAACAATTCTATTGTAGACATAATAAACAGCAAGCACTGTAACTAAGAGAACTCCACCCATAGCAGTTGCCAATGACCAATCCAGTGTGTTTTGCATGTGATAAGCAATGCGATTACTGATTAGTGTTCCTTTAGCCCCACCAACTAGTGCGGGTGTAATATAATAACCAATAGCAAGTACAAAAACTAAAAGTGAGCCTGCACTAATACCTGAATAAGTTAATGGAAAATAAATCCGTCTAAATGCATGAAATGGCGTTGAGCCCATGGAGGTGGCAGCCCGCATTAAACTTGGCGATATAGTTTTCATAACGCTGTATAATGGTAAAACCATAAAGGGCAAAAGAATCTGAGTCATTGCAATAAATGTTCCCATCATATTATACATCATGACTAATCGTTCTTGATCATCGACTATATTAAGAAAAACTAGAATATCATTAAGAACTCCCTGTGTCTGAAGAAGGACCATCCAACTTGAAGTTCTAACTAATAAAGATGTCCAAAATGGAAGTAGTACACATATCATTAATAGATTTGAATATTTACCAGGTAGGGTTGCAAGTAAGTGGGCTATTGGAAAAGCTAGTAAAAAACATGAAAATGTAACCCCAACAGCAACAAATATAGTACGAAGCCATAAAGTTACATTAATTCTCATGCCATCTGGTTTACGCTTTATAGAACCATCAAAATCTTGCTCAAGATCAAAAGTGGTTAAATATTTTCGGCCATGATATGGAACTGTAGCTCTCTGAATAGCATTCCAGGTTACTGTTTGACCCCATTCTTTATTAACTTTTAAAAATTGATCCTTAAAATTTTTATCTTCATCAAATTTTTTAGCCTTCCTTGCAGTCTTTTTAGTTAAACTGGACATACCACTTAATTCATAATTAAGACGAGTTGCAATCTTGCCTTGTTCTTTGTTATCTGTTGCCACCCTTAAATCTTTAAAAAATGCTTGAAATACTGCTTCATCTGGTAAATCTGTTCCATCCCATTCGTGAATTTCAGCATGAGTATTAATTAATAGAGCATTTAATTGGGTATTATCAATACTTCTAAATAGAAGTGAGGCTATTGGAAAAATATATGTAAAAATTATAAATAGAAGTAGTGGTGCAACTAATAGGAGTGCTGTGCGGCGCCTGTAAGATTCAACCTGTTTAAGTTTAACTGATAATAACTGGCCGTCAGATGTAGTTATGGGTTGAGTCACACTATTATTGTATATTTTTATTTGAAATTTTCTAGAAATGATTACTTCCCTAGGCAGCAAAAATACTGCCTAGGAAAATAAGTATTAGTTAAAAAGCTTAAGTCTTAAAGACTAGCTTTCCATGCTTCCCACTTATCAGCTACATCAGTTGAGTTATCAGCCCACCATTCAGCATTCATAAGTAAGTGATTCTCAAGGTTAGCCGGTGCTGTAGGCATATGTGGCATAATATCCACTTTACCATCAGGTCCACCTTCATACCAAGGATCTTGGATTAAAGATAATGAAGACTTACGGAAAGGTGCATAAGAAATATGTTTTGCACTGCCCGCTAATCCTTCACTACTTGTAAAGTATGCAAGAGCATCCATAGCTTCCGCTTGGTTTGGTCCACCATTTACTAGAACCATATACTGGTAATCTAATATTTGTCCGTCCCATACCATTTTAATTGGAGAATTTTCTCCAACAATAGCATTAAACAATCTTCCATTCCATGCAGTTGACATTGAAACTTCTTTAGCCACTAGAGCTTCTGGAGGCTGTGCGCCACCAGACCAGAAGAAACATCCATCATCAGAACATAACTCAGTCATTTTAGCTAGAGCACGCTCAACACCACCGTCAGAATCTAGAACATCATAAACGTCAGACGAAGCAACTCCATCAGCCAGTAAAGCTATTTCTAGGTTAGACATTGCACCTGAATAAACTCCTCTTTTTCCAGCAAATTTTGCTTTATCAAAGAAGTCTCCAATAGTAGTTGGAAGGTTGTAGTTACCACCAAATAGTTCTGTGTTGTAACCATAGTTCCATGAGTACAGGATATTTCCTACAGCACATTTACTTGGCATTCCACCTGGGTTATCAGTTAGAGGGTTTGCACCACCAGTAAAGAAATCATCACTAGCTTTAGAACCATCTACACCTGCTGGAAAATCATTATCAAAATCGAATTCAACAAATAATCCTTCATCACAGCCTTGAATTGCCTCAAATGCGTAGACATCAATGATGTCCCATTCAATTGCACCTGACTCAACTTGAGCCTTAATGGCACCTAATCCACCACTGTAGTCAATCCAATTGACTTCAACACCAGATTTTTCTGCATATGGATCTCCATATCCTAGTTTCTGGCTATTTGTATATGCTCCACCCCATGACACCACATTAACTGCGTATGCAAGAGTTGAAGTTGTAACAAAAGCTAAGAAACTTATTATCTTTATAATTTTAGACATTATTATTCTTCTCCTAATTGTTTAACTAAATTAAATTAAGTAGTCATTCAAAAGCATGTTTTTGATTTAAGCAACAGCTAATTAAGATAATTTAAGAAAAAAATATATTTTATACTACATGTAGTGTTTTTTTAGTCTAGTGCTCTGCAATCACTACTAGACCAGCCAAGTTTAATTTTATCACCTGTGGATACATCTGATAATTTATCAGAATTACGAATTTTTAATATAAATTCACTATTATTTAGCAAATTTACTCTTAAGCGAATGTGATCACCATGATAGATAATTTCTTTAACTTCACATTCAAAATGATTTTCAACATCATTTTCAGGATTAATCATTACTCGCTCAGGTCGCAGAGAGAGGTTCGTTTTTTCTCCAATACTAGATACTGACACTGCTTTAGCTTTAATAGTTTCACCAGAATCTGTTTGGATCAATGCCTTGTCACCGCTGATCTCTTTAACAATTCCAGTGAACGTGTTGTTTTCTCCAATAAATTGTGCAACAAAAGAGTTGGATGGGCTTTCATATAAATCACTAGGACTTGATAATTGCTGAACATTTCCATCATTGAAGACTGCAATTCTATTTGACATGGTTAATGCCTCACTTTGATCATGGGTTACGTATACCACTGTAACTCCAAGCTTTTCATGAATACTTTTTAGCTCATATTGCATACTTTCTCTTAAATTCTTATCCAGCGCACCTAGTGGCTCATCCATTAAAACAACTGCTGGATCAAAAACTAAGGCTCTTGCAACTGCAACGCGTTGTTGCTGTCCACCAGATAGCTGTGCTGGCATCCTATTTCCAAATTCACTCAAAGATACCATATCAAGAGTTCTCTTAATTCTATCTTCAATTTCTACTTTATCCATTTTTCTAACTTTTAGAGGGAAGGCAAGATTTTCATAGACCGAAAGATGTGGAAATAAAGCATAGTTCTGAAAAACCATTCCAATACCTCTTTTATATGGAGGAATACTACTAATAGGACTGCCATCTAAATAAATTTCTCCATTTGTTGGAGTCTCAAATCCAGCCAACATCATTAAAGTAGTAGTTTTACCTGATCCTGAAGGTCCTAATAAAGTAAGAAATTCTCCTTCGGCGATATCTAAGTTTAAATCTTTGACTACTAAGACTTTCCCATCATAACTTTTATCAACATTTTCAAACTTTACAAAGTCTTGCTTAATATTACCCATTATTATTTTCCTAAAAAATTTTGAAATTCACTTTAGCAGAGTTAATTCAGTTAAATCAATAGTTTTATTGAAGTATTTGAATCTAGTAATTGCAACAATTTTGATCATTTTACATATCGAAAAAAACTATAAAAAAAGGTATATTAGTAATAATAATAATAGTAATAGATAATACCATGACAACTATTAAACTTAAAAATACAGATCTAATATCATCTTTCACAAACATGAATGAGTATGTTCAAAGGTATGAAAATATAAGTTTTGATATTAAAAAAATGCGTGAAGCCGTTGAACAATTAATTAAGATCCGTCCATTTGAACAGCCACAAAAAGAAGGTCTTTTAAAGTCAAATGCAATTTGTCTGAATTATGACGAAAAAGAATTGGATGAATGGTTTGGAGGCAATATCCGAGGTAAATATTGGACAAAGCCTGATGCTTCATTTGAGGAAATGGAACGTGAACCATATATTGATGAATCACGTTATACATTATTTAACACTAAGCTAAATGATACTTATCTTAAGCATGTCTATGATACGCTTAGTGAACACTTTGCAATAGGCCGCTGTAGAATAATTAAAATGCCACCCCGTACAACGCTAAGCTGGCATCGCGATCCAGAAAAGAGAGTGCATATTTCCATTCAAACTAATTTTGGATCTAGAATGTTTATTGAAGATACTGGTTTCCATATCCCCGCCGATGGTTCAGTTTATATAACTGACAATACTAAATATCATACCGCTATTAACGGTGGTGAAGAAGATAGAATTCACTTGGTAGCTTCGCTTCTAAACTAGTCACCTAAATCTATTAAATATTTATCTAGCAGCAATATAATACTTGTTGCTAATTTTAATTATTTTGAGCTAAACTCAACATTATGGAAAAGTGTAAAAATTATATTAATGGCCAATGGATCGAAAGCTCCTCTGGGGACGTTATAGAAGTAAATGATCCAGCAACTGGAAAAATAATTGGTGAAGTATCATGTGCCAGTCAAACAGAAGTAGATTTAGCAGTAGACGCTGCTCTTCAGGCACATCAATCCAGAGTTTTAATTGATATGCTACCAATGGAACGTGCAAGGTTAATGCGAAGTATTGCAGCCGAGCTGCGTAAAGTTGCAAATGAAGGTGGTGAACTACTTTGTCGTGAAAATGGTAAAGCTCTTCCAAATGCAATTTTTGAATTTGTAGATGCTGCAAATTATTTTGATTATTACAGTGGACTGACAGATAAACTTGAAGGCAATACTATCCCCGTAAACAATTCAGTTATTGATTATACTCTTCTTGAGCCATATGGCGTTTCTGCTCACATAGTTCCATGGAATTTTCCAATGTCAATGTTGGCAAGGTCATTAGCTTGTGCTTTTGCGGCAGGCAATTCTACAGTTATTAAAACAGCAGAACTTACACCTCTTGCAACCGCTTCTCATTTTACAAAAGCAATTAGTAATGCGGGTGTCCCAGCTGGCTTAATAAATGTTATTTGTGGATACGGACATGAAGCAGGCTCAATGCTAACTGCACATAAAGATGTAAGTCAAATTACTTTTACTGGCTCAGTACTAACTGGTAAAAAAATACTTCATGCAGCCGCAGAGCGAGCGATACCAGCGGTTGTAGAGCTTGGAGGAAAATCAGCAGCCATAGTATTTCCTGATGCAGATCTTGATAAAGTTGTTGCTGCTGCTAAGGGTGGAATATTTGGTCAAGCGGGACAGATCTGTTCGGCCATGGCAAGAGTTGTAGTTCATAAGTCAGTTAAAGATGAGCTTGTTGAGAAGTTAGCAGAAATGGCATCTGGCCTTAAGGTTTGTGCTGGAAATGTGGATGGCGTTGAATTAACACCTCTTATTTCAGAACAACAATTACAAAAAGTAGAAAATTTTTCCCGCTCAGGACAACAAGCTGGTGCTGAGGCTGTTGCTGGTGGTAAGCGCATTGACCGTGATGGTTATTTCTTTGAGGCAACAGTCTTTGACAACGTCAAACCAGACATGACCATTGCACAAGAAGAAATATTTGGTCCAGTATTATCTGTCTTAACTTATGAAGATAAAGACGAAGCTATTCATATTGCAAATGATACAGCTTTTGGTTTAGCCGCAGGTGTTTTTACTAAAGATATTAATCAAGCAACTGAAACTGTAAATCAAATGCAAGCTGGCCAGGTTTATGTAAACAGCTGGTTTACTGGTAGTGTCGCAACACCATTTGGAGGCTACAAACAGTCTGGCTATAGTCGTGAAAAAGGACAAGAAGCAATTAAAAGCTACCTACAAGTTAAGAATGTGGGAATTCAACTTTAAACAATTAGATGGATACTCAAATATCTAAAGATCAAGCGCTCGAACTTGCCACAACAACTCTGATTAGTTGTGGTGCTTCGGAAAAAAATGCACTGCCATTAGCACATGGAATTATTCATGCAGAGCTAGAAGGAATTAAAAGTCATGGCTTTCATTATCTACCAATTTATTGCTTACATTTACAATGTCAAAAAGTAAAAGGTTTGGCAGAACCAAAAATTAAATCTCAATCACCAGTAGCTTTTACTGTTGATGCTGACAATGGTTTTGCACATAGAGCAATATCTCTTGGCTTTAAAGAACTAATACCTGCTGCAATGGAAAATGGTATTGCATCGCTTGCTATATCTAATTCATATAACTGTGGCGTACTTGGCTATCATACGCAAGCTCTTGCCAAAGAAAAATTAATCGGCATTGGCTTTACTAATGCACCAGCATCAATTGCACCTATTGGTGGGATTAAACCAGTAGTTGGAACCAATCCCATCTCAATAGCTATACATAATCAAGGTCAGGTAAAAATACTGATAGATCAGTCAGCAAGTGTTGTTGCAAAAAGTGAAATAGCAGTTCGTGCAAAATCTGGGGAATCAATACCAACGGGTTGGGCATTTGGCCCTGACGGACAAGATACTACTGATGCAGCTACTGCCCTTAAAGGTACTATGGCGCCAACCGGAGGCTATAAAGGCTTTGGTATTGGTTTGTTTGTTGAGATAATGACAGCTTGTTTGACCGGCGCGAACCTAGGTATTGAAGCAAGTTCTTTTGCAGATGATAAAGGTGGCCCACCTGGAACAGGACAATTTTTTATTGCTATTAACCCTGAAAAATATTCAGATGGTTTTGAGAATAAAATTACAAATTTAATAAATGCCATTGAATCACAAGATGGCCCAAGAATTCCTGGTAGTAAAAGAATGAGTAATGCTGCTTCTAATGCTAATCAACCAATTACTATAAAAGAAGACCTTTATAATAAAATAACTTCACTACAAGCATAATTCTAGTCATTATCAACTAAGCCTGCTCCTGCACCTATAGCTTTTAATCTTTCATTCTCTTCTACAAATGTTTCTGAAGATAATTCGTAAAGTTTATTCCAAGTAGAGGTCTCAAATGAATCCTCATTTTCAATTACTTCAATTTCAACTAATTTTGCATTTTCTATAATAACTTTACTTATGTCTTTGTTGCTCGAAACAAATTGATTAAGATTTAATACAAAATTATAATTATCTATACGTAAATTAATTTTTTTCCCAATTTTATATGAAAGGCGATTTATAAAAGGAATAAGTAAAATAGGAAAATCTACTAAGTGAAAAGTTAATTTTTTAATTTCTAAAACTTTATTAGCTGAATCTAATAGTGCTGACCCAGTATAAAATGGACAAAACGATTTGCCATCTAATTTATTTTGGTTAAGTATTTTTTTTGGACCGTACAAGATCCTACCTTTCGCCAAGTGAAGATATAAATTTAGATTTTCAATCCCTGCAATGCTCAAAAGTTCTAAGTTTTTAATATTTTTTCCTACTTCTTCAGCTATGCCCCACGGAAATCCTGCAGCCTTTGTAGCTCTTTTTGAGATTGTTTCAATTTCACTTGAGCTTCTCATAATTGATTATAAATCCACGTATCGTTTGTGTTTTTAAGTTCTTCTATAAGAGGCGCTCCTTGGTACATATTAATACGCAACCATCTGCTGGAACGCGGATCAAACTTTTGTGCCCCAAAGAAAGATAGTTTTAATCTAAGCATATCAATAGGCACTAACTTAGATCCAATTGTATTATCTTGAATTTCAGAATATGGAAATTTTTCTATAATAAAGCATCGACGAACTGCATGCCTTAATTCATTATTTTGCATTAAAAATTCTGCAACCGTCTGTATTGCTGGACTTTCACTTAACTTTTTAAATAAATGAGAAATATCTCGAGCTATCGCCAGCGGTTGTTCTAATTCAGAGCCTTCTTCTTCATGACGATTGGCTAGCCTAGGTTCTTCTTTATTTTTAGAAATAAACCAAAAATTGGTAATTTCTTTTTCAGATGAAAAATCAATACTAAGAATATTTGAATAATTATCTTTAATGATATTTATTAAATCAGAAATTAATCTTTCTCCTGGAATATCAAAATAAAGATCCTCTTCTGAACTCATATTTTCTACAAGTGGATTAATAATATTATCGTATGGCTCCATCAACATTGAAACTATGTACTCTATTCCCTCGTCACTTAATTTTTCTTCAGTCCATTTATAAAGGTCATCCCAAAAATAATCTTCTTTAAAATTCAACTCTGATAAGAATTGGTTCTCAAAAATAATTAAATCTTTACAAAGTTTTTTAATTTTATCAGTTTGATATTCACTTTCTGTTTTCCAACTTTGAATATTTATTTTTGATCTAAGAAAGCAGTTTTTAAATTTATTAAAGTCTTCTACATCAACTTTTTTAATTGAACGAATTTGTCTCAATGCTTCTTCTCTGGAATAAATCCAGTTATGCAATAAAGTTGGGTGATTAATTATAAATGGTGCCATACCTAAGCCAGTTGAATTTCCAATACCCAAGCTGCGTGCAATATTATTATCTAGCTCAACTGCTTTTGAGGGGTTTCTTAGTTTTGCTATATGGTTAACTTGATCAAAAGTAAATTGCCTAACTAAATAAACCAACATCATCTCTAGTCTGAATGGTCCACAAATTTCTGTACGTTCTTTTATTCGATAACGATCTGCTAAACCAAACTTACCTGACCCATAGACAGCTGTAGTTCTATATAGATAACCAACATCTTTAAGAACATTTTCATCTGGCTGATTACCACTTGCTAATGCTTCAACCGTATGCTCAAAGACTCTTACTGATTTGTTCGCTCTGGATAAAGTCAATTCTTTATAAGATAATCTACCCACTTCTTGTTTAGGAACATTTTGTTTTAAGCGTTGAATATCTTCTTTTGTTGGGATGCCATCATGTAAAACAAAAGCTGCATCCCATTTTGTAGCAATTACGCGATCAGAACGTTCTTCTGAATCTAGTTCACTTGCAAAACATACAAGTGAGTAGGATCGACTATCTTTTTGAACAGAGTAAACTGCTACACCATAACCATCTTTATCAAGCTCAAATAAATCTCTTTGAAATTTCCAATCTTTAAATTCGCGGATAAAGCTTCTTAAAAATGATAGTTTTGATTGATGAAAAGATCCAAGTCGAGACAAGGTCATAATTTCTTTAGGGTTACGAAGGTCTATTTGGCGCATAATCAGTTAATATAATCTTTATAAAAATTAAACCAGTTATTACCTAATATGCCATGAGCTTCATTGTCACTAAATCCAACTTCTTTAAGTCCTTTTGCAAGATTGCTAAAGCCTCTAGCATCTTGAAACCAACTTGGTTGTTTCGGAAATGAAGGATTTGATGCGCTACCCTCTCCAAAATCTTTTGCCCTTGTCCATGTTCCATTTCTCATCCAATCAACCACGGCATCAGGTTGCTCTAAACATAAGTCAGAACCAATGCCAATATTTTCTGTTCCCATTATTTCTGCAGTTTTAGCTGCCATTAAACAAAAGCTATCAAGGGTACAATTTGTGCCATCTAGCAAATGGTGAGGATACAAAGATAGCCCTAACATTCCACCTGAATCACCTAATGCTTTTAATAGATCATTTGACTTATTTCTTTTTGCCGCATGCCAAAATGTAGGGTTAGCATGGGTTATAGCAATCGGCTTCTCAGAAAAATTAATTGCATCAAAAGTTGATTTTTCTGCTGAGTGAGACATATCGACAATCACTCCTACTCTATTCATTTCCCTAATAACCTCTCTACCCATTCTCGTAACACCACTATCAACCTCTTCATAGCATCCTGTCGCCAGTAGTGATTGGTTGTTGTATGTTAGTTGCATAAATACGGCGCCCATTTGATGAACTGCCTCTACTAAGTTGATATCATCTTCAATTGGTGAGCAGTTCTGAAACCCAAAGAATACAGCAGTCTTATTTTCTAATTTTGCTTTTTCAATATCTAGATAAGATTTGCCATGAATTATTAATTCAGAAAAATCATTAAAATAACCTTCCCACTCTTTAATATTTTTTTGAACCTCATCAAAGTCTTCATGATAGGCAATCGTAACGTGAATAGCATCTAGGGCAGCCTCGTGATTTAGTTTAAAAATATCTTTTGACCAATTGCAATATTGAAGATTATCAATCCTATAATTTTTTAATTCTACTACTTCATGCATATATACTTTGTTCCTTAGGATCAATTAAGATTATTTAATCATCTTT
>Ga0114997_10002648_pt1 | contig 14355 bp, 14 predicted proteins | sample ArcticOcean_MG_C_2_FD_87045 | JGI IMG/M metagenome (GOLD analysis project Ga0114997, IMG submission 87045) | Marine microbial communities from western Arctic Ocean - ArcticOcean_MG_CB4_136 | ecosystem: Environmental > Aquatic > Marine > Oceanic | place: Arctic Ocean: Canada Basin | collected... | reverse complement strand
CTTTAGGTTTTGCTTTAGGCTTTGCTTTAGGTTTTGCCTTAGAGCCTGTGTCAAATAAATCCTCTCTGGAAACCTTAACATCCTTCAAAGTTACCTTTTCTAAAACAAAATCTATTACCTTGTCTTCAAAAAGGGGGGCGGAAAGCTGTCTTATTGCATCAGGATTCTTTTGATAGTAATCTAATATTTCCTTTTCTTGACCAGGGTATTTTTGCATCTCCGCTTGAAGAGCTTTGTTTATGTCGTTATCATCAAGCTGAATATTATTCTTCTGACCAATTTCAGCTATCAAAAGACCTGTGCAAACCCTTTTTTCGGATATTTCTTTATAATTTTTCTTTATTTCTTTCTCACTTAAATCTAGGTCCTTAATTTTTTTCTTTTGATGTTCAAGTTGATGCTCTAACTGCTGCCACATTTGATCAAATTCTTGATCAACCATACCCTGAGGTAACTCAAAATCATGTTTTTTTTCTAAAGCCTCAAGCAGACTATCTTTTAATTTCATACGGGATGCAGAATCAAAATCTTGTTTAATTCTTTCTTTAACATTTTCTTTTAAGCTCTTTAAGTCTTCCATTCCTAAGATTTTTGCCAGATCATCATTAACTTTTGCTTCCTCGGACGTGGATACTTTTTTTATCTCGACATCAAAAGAGGCTTTTTTGTTGGCCAAGTCTGCACTTTGATAATTTTCTGGAAATTTAACATTAACAATCTTTTTATCGCCCTTCTTCAGGCCAATTAACTGTTCTTCAAAATTATCAATAAAACTATTTGAACCTATAACTAAATTTGCATCCTTTGCTGCGCCGCCTTCGAAAGCAACACCATCAATTTTACCAAGATAGTCTAATGTAACTTGGTCGCCATCCTTTGATTTAGTAGTGGCTGGCTTGTCTTTATAGATTTTATTTTGTTTTGCTAGGTATTCGAGCGCATCATTAATATCTTTTTCCTTAGGATCAGAAATAGGATTATCAATCTTAATCTTACTAAAGTCAGTAATTTCAATCTCAGGAAGCACTTCACAATTCATTGTAAAAACAAGGTCTTTACCTTTTTCGATTACATCAGTCATTTCCGAATTTAACTTTACATCTGGTTTAACTGCAGCCTTAAGGTTTCTTTCTTCAAGAACGTCTTGAGATGCCTTTGAAACATTCTCTTCTATAAGCTCAACTATGACGCTTTGACCATACAGTTTTTCAACATGAGCGGCGGGAACTTTCCCGGGACGAAAACCATCTATTTTTGCCTTTGATGCAATCTCTTTAAGCTTCTTCGCCTTTAGATCTTTTATCATCTCAGACTTAATAGTTATTGAAAACTCTCTTTTTAGACCTTTAGACTTTAGTTCTTTAACTTCCATTTTTTTGTTCTCTTAAATTTATTGGTGCGGGCGGAGGGAGTTGAACCCCCACGCCTTGCGGCACAGGTACCTAAAACCTGCGTGTCTACCAATTCCACCACGCCCGCGAAAATATTATCGGTTTTTAACAGTAGATCTAAAGAATATCCACAATAATAATCATTTTATCGGAAGAAAAATCTCAAAAACGCCGACATCCCAGTATTTATCAAACTTTTTCCCTACCTTATTTAGGGTTCCAACACGATTAAAACCTATGGATAAATGCAGTTTCTCAGACATGCTATTTGGTTTTGTGATAAAGGCATATGCTCTTTTAACTTCAAAAGTAGAGATTCTTGCAAAGAGCTCTTCCAATAAATATTTCCCATAGCCATTACCTATGTAAGCCTCATCAATATACACACTAGTCTCTACGGAAGTAATGTACGCAGATTTTTCACGAAAGGGTCGAGAGCTAGCGAAACCAATTAAATTATCACCCTCATAGGCCACAACACACTGGTAAGGACCAGTATCACTAAAAGTGTTAGCCCATTTTTTCTTTTCATCGAGACTCTTTTCTTTGATATCGAATGTAAATGCGGTGTCACTAATATACTTGTTGTAAAGGTTGTTAATTTTCTCAATATCGTCATAAGAGAGGTTAGTAATTTTATGATTCTTCATAAATTTCTCCTGGAATATTAAGCAAAAAATTATCTATTACCTTTGGCATATCATTAGCTATCATTCCTGGTCCAGATAATTCTTTAATTTTCTTACAACCAATGAACAGTTTAGCCATCATTATCTATTGATTTAGAAATTGAGAATCCGGATCTAATTGATAAATTATATAAGTTTCTATTTTCATTTGATGTTGTGATATTAAGAATAATTTAATTAATTTTTGTAATAGATTCTTCGCCAAGTGAGATAATTTTAATTGCACCATCCTTATAGGTTAAATGAGTAACCGAAGTATTGTCCGCATTAAAGTTAACAACCTTATTATTATTTTTTATACTCCCAACAATAGAATTAATCACAACAAAGTGTGTAAAAATATATGTATCTTTCTTTAGGGATTTCAAAAAACCAAATATATCAGATCGCCACAAACTATAATCAATGCCGGAGGATAAAGAATCAGAATCATTTTCAAGCTGCTTCCAAGTTAAAGGTAAAACCCTTTTTAACCAAAGTACCCTTTCAGTTAAATCCTTTATTGGTGATGGTATTTCAGACAACCTTTGATCGATATTTAATTTTTTTTTTGATAAATCACAAAAAGGTTTTGCAGTTTGTTTACAGCGCAATAAAGGGCTTGAAAAGACATCAAAAGACCTCAAAGAGCGTTCATACAACCTCTTTGATACCTCCAATGATTGTTGTCGTCCAATACTGTTTAAATCAGGATTTAAAGAATCCCAGCCTGAGGAAGCTTTGCCGTGACGAATTAAAAAAATACTAACCATTATGTGAGATTTACCATGCTGTATCCGTCATCAGCTTGCTTTACAACACACTCTCTGCCCAAGCACTCTTCGCTCATGAGAGAATCTAAGTCACTATCTTTTTTGGTTACAGCGATAAATCTAGCATTAGTAATGTCGAGCCTTCCAATCACAATACCTAACTCAGGTCCATCTCTTCCATTGGCAACAGTGTATGTTTCAATTTTTCCTTTTCCTGAGGGGGATTCATCAACCTCAGGCCTAGGCATTGAGTCAATTTCCCCTTGATAGGTTTTTGGATCCTCTCTCGTCCAGTCGCCCTCGAATGGCTCAGAGGAGTAAAGCCCAATTCCATGCTTCGTAGCAAACCAACCATTAGATGTGCATAGTCCCTTTGAACCTGGCTCATCCCTTAATTTATCCATCATTGTTGCAATTGAATGAGTTACATAATTATTACCAGCTCCTCCAAAATACGGAAGGCCTCCAGTAACTGTTAGGTTTCTAGAATCTTTTCTTCCTATGTCTAAAGCCTCTCTTCCTAACTCAACCATACTTGGAAAGCATGAGTATAGATCAAAAAAATCTATCTGATCAATATCCCATCCCGACATTGCGAAGGCTTTTTTTCCCATAAGTCTTATGGCTTGGGATGAATGAAACTCTGGTCTTTCTGTTACATTCCAAACTTCATTAATATCACCACAGCCATGAAGATAGATTCTCTTCTCTTTTGGTATAGAAAAATAATCAGCTTTTTCTTCGCTCATCATTATTAACGAAGATGCTTGATCAACTTCCATAATGGCGTTCATATACTTAGTGTAAGGATAACCAATATATCTATTATTCTTTGTTGCTGTGGAAATTTCAGAAGCAGACCTCTCTTTGGGAAACCAGGCATTTGGGTGTTCTTTTGCTATTTTTGTAAAAGAAGTGAATAATTCACCTAAATAGGCTTGGTGTTCTTTTATTGAATGCTTCATTCTGCCTCTTATTGCCGTTTCAAACAAAGGATAAACATTCACCGGAAAAGCAATTCCATGACGCATTTCATTTTCCGTTCCCCCCGCTTTTTCGTAACCAATATCTATTCTTTTTCCCCCAGAATCTTCTCCCCATCCAGTTTTTAAACCTTGTTTTGATAGTTTCTTCATTGTAGAAAAACATTCTGAACCGGACAATAGAACCACATCACTTTCGCCTTGGCTTATTTTTTCAGCCATAATATTTAGAAGGTATTGAGGAGTGTTTCCGCCAGTAGGTCCATAAAAAGTTTTAGCATTTTTAATACCTAGACGGTCCGCCAATGATTTAGGGGGATTCTTATAGATGCTAAATGGCGGTCTAGCGCCAGCTCCTGAATCAAAAATAAATCTTACGGTAACAATACTATCAATATGATTATTTAAATCCGATACAGTAGTGTCATTTATTGCCATAACTGATGAATCCATCATTAAGTCGATTGGATTTTTTGCTTCGGACAGATCTTCTAGTCTTTGAGTAACTTGACCTGACCCGACTAAGACTGGAGTTCTTGGATTAATCATAGTAATTCCTTTATAAATTTTAATATTTTAAGTATAGTTTATATTGATACTCAAATTTATATAAATAGAAAAATAATTAAAGTGTAGTAATTAAAAATTTTAAAAAACATTTAATGGCATGATTATTGCTTATTAAGTTTTAGTAATTCTATTATTAATAATAAGGAGAAAAAAATGAAAAAAATACAAGCAATAATAAAGCCCTTCAAGCTTGATGAGGTAAGGGATGCGTTGCAAGAAATTAATGTTGCTGGTGTAACTGTTACTGAAGCAAAGGGATTTGGAAGACAAAAGGGACATACTGAGCTTTATAGGGGAGCAGAATATAGTGTAGATTTTCTACCTAAGATTGTTCTTGATATTGTTGTCGAAGATACGAAACTTGAAGAGGCCTGTAATGCAATTAAAAATGCTGCATATACTGGTAAAATAGGGGACGGTAAGATTTTTATATCATCAGTTGATGAGGCAATAAGAATACGTACTGGAGAGACCGGAAACGACGCTATTTAAATAAAAATTTTAAATAACTAGCTAAAAATAGTGTGTAAAATACTTATGTGTAGTGTGTGTAACTTTTATTACAAATATTCATATATGCTAATTTAGGGACTAGTATTTTTTTTAATAATAGTCTTTTATCAACGAATTATTTCGCTATTAAGACAGCATCAAAATTTATAGACTTTTAAAATTAACTACGGAGAAGATTTAATGATTAAGTATGAATACATTTGGCTAGACGGCTATAAGCCTGAACCATTTTTAAGAAGTAAAATAAAGGTAACAAAAGAAACTTCACCTCCTGAATGGTCATTTGATGGATCTTCAACTCAACAAGCTGAAGGCGGCAGCTCTGATTGCCTGCTTCTGCCTGTTCAAGAATACACCAACCCTCTCTATGGCGATACTTTGGTAATGTGCCAAGTTCAATCAGTTGATATAAAAACTAGTGGACGCAAAACTCACCCAACAAATACAAGGGCTGCTGCTGCTGAAGTAGCATCTGATGAATGGTGGTTTGGATTCGAGCAAGAGTACTTCTTAACAAATCCAGATGGAACAATACTTGGCTGGGAAGACGGAGTTCCGGAAAAACCCCAAGGCGAGTATTATTGTGGTGTAGGCGCTGCAAATGTTAAAGGAAGGGATATTTCAGAAGCGCATCTTGAAGCTTGCCTTCAGGCTGGAATTGACCTTACAGGAACTAATGCCGAGGTAGCACTTGGTCAGTGGGAATATCAATGTTTAGGTGTAGGTGTAAAGGCCGGAGACGATCTCTGGATGAGTAGGTACCTTCTTCACAAGGTAGCTGAAGACTTTGATGTATCAGTAAATATTCATCCCAAACCTCAGTCAGGTGACTGGAATGGATCTGGTATGCATACCAATTTCTCCAATACTGAAATGAGAGAAAATGGAACAGAAGATCTATATAAATCAATGTGTAACAAGCTTGGGGAAGTTCACCAAGATGCTATAGAAAATTACGGTTCAGATAATGACCAGAGGTTAACTGGATTGCACGAAACTCAAAAGATAACAGATTTTTCTTATGGCGTAAGTGATCGTGGTGCAAGTATTCGTATCCCTATTTATACAGTTGAGCATAACTGGAACGGCTATCTTGAGGACAGAAGGCCAGCATCAAATGCCGATCCATATAAAATAATCAACCACATAGTTGGTACTCTAACAAAATAATATTTAAAATATTATTACTTAAAATTAAAAATAGCTCTTCTAAGGGCTATTTTTTTTAACTATGGATACGAATCGTATAAGTTTGAAGTATTATCATTATCATTATTTTAAATTTTATAATCTCACTGTTTACTTGGGTATAAATTGTCAAAAAATCAAACATACACTGCTTCGGATATTGAAGTTCTTGAGGGACTAGACCCTGTTAGAAAACGTCCGGGGATGTATATAGGCGGAACTGATCGTAACGGAATGCATCATTTGTTTGCAGAGGTAATTGATAATTCGATGGATGAGGCTGTTGCGGGGCATGCAACACATATTGGAGTGAATATTGGCTTAGATAACAATATAACAATTTATGATAATGGTCGTGGAATTCCAATTGATAAACACCCCAGGTATCCAAAAAAATCTGCTCTAGAAGTTATTTTAACTACACTTCATGCCGGAGGTAAATTTAACAATAAAATCTATCAGACTTCCGGAGGGTTACATGGTGTTGGAATAAGCGTGGTTAATGCTCTGTCAGAAAATCTTGAGGTTGAAGTTTATAGAGATAAGAATATTTATTTTCAAAAATATACACGAGGCATACCGGATGATAAGATTCAAAAATTAGATCAAAAAACAAATAAAAAAGGTACAAAAATTTTATTTAAACCTGATGAAGATATTTTTGATAATAATGTTAAGTTTAATATAGAAAGACTTTATAGCTTCTGTAAGTCAAAGGCTTATCTTTTTGCAGGTATTGAGATTAGATGGTCTTGCGATGAATCTATTGCGAATGAGGGCAATGTACCAACTTCAGAAGTCTTTAATTTTTCAAAGGGATTGGAAGATTTTTTAACGAATGAAGTCAAGGACTCCTCTTTTGTTACTCAAGAATCCTTTATAGGAAAAAAAGAAAAAGATAGTAAAAACAACTCTATTGAATGGGCTGTAAATTGGTCTATGAGCTCCGATGGCTTCTTAAACTCTTACTGTAATACAGTTCCTACCCCAGATGGAGGAACTCATGAACTAGGCCTAAAGAATGGTTTACTTAAGGCTCTAAGGACTCACTCTGAAAGAGTTGGAAACAAAAAGGGCTTATCTATAACTTCCGATGATCTATCAAAGTCGATGATTGCTGTAATTTCTCTTTTTATACCCGACCCTAAGTTTCAAGGTCAGACTAAAGATAAATTATCTAATAGTTCAGCACAAAAGTTTGTAGAGAATGCTGTTAGGGATAGGTTTGAAAACTGGCTTTCGAAATCTCCTCAACAATCTGAACGCTTACTCCAATGGATTATAAGCTTTACAGAGGAAAGGCTTAAAAGAAGGCAAGAAAAAGAGACATCCAGGAAAACTGCTATTAGAAAAATAAGACTCCCGGGAAAACTTTCCGATTGTTCTCAAACAAATAAAGATGGAACTGAGATCTTTATTGTGGAGGGTGATAGTGCTGGAGGGTCAGCAAAGCAAGCTAGAGATAGAAAGTTTCAAGCGATCTTGCCATTAAGAGGAAAAATACTAAATGTGGCTAACTCAAATCAAACAAAGATAAGGGAGAATCAGCAGATAGCAGATTTGGTCCTAGCTCTCGGTTGCGGCCTAAGGGATTCATACAAAGAATCCGACCTTAGGTATGAGAAGATAATTATAATGACTGATGCTGATGTTGATGGTGCGCATATTGCTTCCTTATTAATCACTTTTTTTCATGAGGAAATTCCAAATATTATTCATGAGGGAAAATTATTTATTGCCGTACCCCCTTTATATAAATTAAGTCAGGGAGGAAAATCTTTTTATGCACGCGATGATGAACATAGAGAGGCAATAATCAAAAAACAATTTAATAGATCCAATAAGATTGAAATAAATAGATTCAAAGGTCTTGGGGAAATGATGCCAGCTCAACTAAAGGAAACAACAATGCTTCCTGGAAACAGAACTTTATTACGAGTAATAATCCCAAATACTAAGAGAGAGATAACTCAAAAAACAATAAGCAATTTAATGGGAAACAAACCTGAATTAAGATTTGAATTTATAAGAGAAAAAGCTAATTTATATAAAGAGCCTAATTTATAAATTTTCTATTTGTATTTTATGAAATATAAATCATTATAACTAAAAATTTATATTCCTTTTGGAGAAAATTATGCAAGAATTTAACAAGGTAACATTAGAAGTATTGGATGATATTGGAATTATGAGATTTAACGATCCTAATGCAATGAATGCTGTGTCTAATGAAATGCTCGATGGTTTGTGGTCTTGCTTAAACGAAGTTGAATCTCCAAAATCAAAAATTAATTGCCTTGTGATCACAGGAGAAGGACGGGGGTTTTGTGCAGGAGCAAATTTATCCGGGGGTTCAGAACGCTCTGATACAGGACGTCAAGATGCAGGTCATCGCCTGGAAACTGGCTACCACCCAATATTAAGGAGAATAAAGAATCTTAAGATACCAATCATCACATCTGTTAACGGACCTGCTGCTGGAGTTGGAATGTCACTTGCTTTGATGGGTGATATGGTGCTTGCAGGAAAATCTGCATTTTTTCTTCAAGCTTTTAGACGGATAGGGCTTGTTCCTGACGGTGGATCAACATGGCTTCTTCCAAGACTTGTTGGGATGGCTCGAGCAAAAGAATTAGCTATTCTTGGTGAAAGATTAAGCGCTGAAAAAGCATTCGATTGGGGCTTAATAAATAGACTTTACGAGGATGAAAATCTTCATGACGAAACATTAAAACTAGCTAGAGAATTAGCAAAAGGTCCAATGTCTCTAGGTTTAATTAGAAAGGCATTCTGGGACAGTTTTGATAATTCATATGAAGAACAAATAAATCTTGAAAGAGAGCTTCAGTTTGTTGCCGGACAATCGAAAGATTTCAAAGAGGGTGTGAGCGCTTTTCTTGAAAAAAGAGACGCAAAATTTACTGGGGAATGATCAATCTGTCTGCTAAATCAACAGGTATATCAGCTTCAACAAGAGTAACTGATTCACCACATCCACAAGCATCAGTCTGATTGGGATTATTAAAGATAAATCCTGAGTTCAATGTAGACTCTTCATAGTCCATTTCCGTTCCAAGCAAAAACAAAATAGCCTTCGGGTCAATAACAAGAGTTAAATCATCAATGATAACAACCTCATCATTTTCTTTAATCTCATTAATATAATCCATTGTATATGCCATACCAGCGCAGCCACCATTTTTTACGCCTAACTTAACAGCGGTATGGTCACTAGATGAATTCGTATTAATATCTCGCAATCGAGCAATTGCATTCGGAGTCAAAGTTAATAAGTTATTTTTTTTCAAAATTTCCATATCCTAATACATATTCAAAGTTAATCTTGCCTCTTCAGACATTAGGCTCATATCCCAAGGAGGATCAAACACCATATCCACAAAAACTTTCTCAACACCGTCGACAGCCATTAATGCATTTTCAACCCATTGAGGCATTTCTCCTGCAACAGGACATCCGGGAGCAGTTAATGTCATTTTAACGTCAACATTGCCATTCTCCTTCAGGTTAACATCATAAATCAAACCTAATTCATATATATCAACGGGAATCTCAGGATCATAAACTGTTTTAATAGCTTTAATTAACTGATCTTTAACCACTAACACCTTGTTAGATTCGCCTAATTTAGGCAGGTTGTTATTTCTGTCAGCAGTATCCATAGCTTTACTCTTAATACTTTAATCTAATTTAGTCAAAAAATGTAATTGCTTTATCTAAAGCCTTAACAAATATATCTACGTCACTCTTGTTAGTATACATGCCAATCGAAGCTCTAGCAGTTGATGATACATTTAAAAACTTCATTAGTGGCTGGCAACAATGATGTCCCGCTCTTATAGCAACCCCCTCTCTATCAATAATTGTTGCTATATCATGGGGATGCGCGCCATCAACAGTAAATGTAATCATCGGGCTAGTTATATTTTTTTCGCCATAAACATTTATTTTTTTAACACACTGAATCTCATTATGAAAATATTTTGAAATTTCTTCTTCATGCTTAAATAACCCTTCATTTTTTTTAGAAACAAAATAATCAATCGCCGCACCCAGGCCGACGGCTTGAATAATATTAGGTGTTCCCGCTTCAAAGCGGGACGGAATGTCGGCATAAGAAACACTCTCCTTCGAGACCTCACGTATCATCTCACCTCCACCTCGCCAAGGTGGCATATCCTTTAAAATATCATACTTTCCATACAGGACTCCTACACCAGTTGGGCCATACAGCTTATGTCCAGAAAAAACATAAAAATCACAATCCAAGTCTTTCATATCAGTTTCTTTGTGCGAGATGCCTTGGCATCCGTCCACCAAGACCAGAATTTTATTTTCATGCGCAAATTTAATAATTTCCTTTAACGCAATGTCCGAACCTAATACATTCGACATTTGGGTTATTGAAATAAACTTTGTCTTTTGGGTTGTAGCTTTTCTTATATCATCTAAAGAGATATTTCCCTGCTTATCACAATCTACCCACTTGATTTTTATTCCACATTTATCTCTTAAAAAATGCCACGGAACAATATTCGAATGATGTTCCATTACCGTAAGTATTACCTCATCGCCTTTCTGAAAAAAATTTTCCGCCAAAGAGTGGGCGACTAAATTAATTGAATCAGTAGCGCCGAGAGTAAAAATAATTTCCTCTTCTCTTTCGGCGTTTATAAAATTTTTAACCTTTTTTCTTGAAGATTCAAATTCATCAGTTGATGCATTAGAGAGAAAATGCAGGCCTCTGTGAACATTAGCATAATCATTTTCTTGAAAGTTTTTAATATAGTTAATAACTTTTGATGGCTTTTGAGCACTAGCAGCGCTGTCCAAATAAACCAACGGTTTACCGTAAATCTCCTTATTTAATATAGGAAAATCACCTCTAGTTTCTTCAACATCAAACATTATTGGTACGCCTTAGGCAAAAAATTATTTAACAGAGAATTATTAGGGATGTAATTTTTTACTATCCCTTTTAGCAAAAGGTTTTCAGATGATTTTTTATCAAGCCCTCTGGACTTAAGATAAAATATTTGATCCTTATCAAGAGACCCAATAGTTGTTCCGTGCTTACAGACAACATCGTCATTGAATATTTTCATTTCAGGTTTAGCGTTCATTGATGCTTCTTTATGCAGCAAAATAGCTTTACAGTCTTGCTCGGCTTTGCTTGATAAGATGTTTGATTCAATATCAATAAGTGCCTGAAATGAACATATCACACCTTTGTCAAGGATAGCTCTCATTCCAACATTGCTCTTACAATTAGAGCTAATATGATTATTTTGAATAAGGAAATCATCATGACAAGAATTGCTTGGGATTGAGATTGATTTAAAGTCTGTTGAAGAATGTTTATCAAGAAAAATGTTATATACTTGAAATCTAGATTTATTTTTTGGCATAGATAAATTAACCATTGATAAATTAGCATTTAAATTTAAATAACTTAAAAAAGTTTCAGAATGAATTGATGATGATTCATTCACCCTGTAAAGATTAAGACCGGAGTCTTTACCAAGGTGAATCTCCGTTAATTGATTTACAAAACCCTCACCTCCATTGTAAACAAAACAAACCTCGGCTTCAACATTTGGAAAAATATCTATTTTCAGACGCGGAAAGGTAACCCCAGGTCCCTTGGCTGTAATTTTTATTACAATAGGCTCTGATTGTGATTCTCTAATCTCAATTACCCTAGCATCACTTGCATAGGATAGATTCAAATAAACGACACCCTCATCCTTTAGGTAATTTGTTGGTTTAGAATATTGATCTTTATTTTTTATAAAATATTCAAAATCAGCAACAACAAGACCCTTCAGATCTTTATTTAATATTTCAATATCAACCTTCCCTGGTTTAAACTCCAAGCCCTTTGTAATAGAGGTAAGATCGGTATACTTCCAATTCTCAACACGTTTATTTGGTAGACCTATTGTTTTTAGGTTTAGAAATGCTTTCTCTCTCTCTTCGGTTAGAGATTCTGAATTTAAAAAGGAATGATTAAAATTTTTTGATATTAAATTATTTTGCATCACCGAATCTCTCGTATCCATCGCTTTCAACTTCGTTAGCTAGCTCTGGTCCACCCGATTCAACAATAGAGCCATCAACAAAAATGTGAACTATATCTGGCTTTATTCTCTCAAGGAGTCTTTGATAGTGGGTAATAACGAGCATACTATTATCTTTATTTCTTGTTGAATTAATTGTATCAGCGACAATTTTAAAAGCATCTACGTCAAGCCCAGAATCGGTCTCATCAAGAATGGCTAATGAGGGTTCGAGCATCAAAAGCTGAAGAGCTTCATTTCTTTTCTTTTCTCCTCCTGAAAAACCAACATTTAATTGTCGCTTTAATCTGTCCTCAGGAATCCCCAATATTTTTGATTTTTCTTTTATAAGCTTTAAAAATTCACCAGGCTTTATTGGTTCTAGGCCACGATATTTCCTATTACTCTCTAATGCTGTTTTTATAAAATTAATATTAGTAACGCCAGGTATTTCAACAGGATATTGAAACGCCAAAAATATTCCCTTATTAGCCCTTTCATTTGGCTCAAGGGAAATTAAATCTTCTCCAGAGAAGTCTATAGCCCCGTTTACAATGGTATATCCATCCTTTCCTGCTAAAACATTTGATAAGGTTGACTTACCTGAGCCATTAGGGCCCATAATTGCATGAACCTCACCTCTTCCTATGCTAAGACTAAGATTATTTATTATTAATTTATCATCAACCTTTACCGACAAACTTTTTATATTGAGAAAATTATTACTCATCCTATACTACCTTCCAAGCTTACGCTGAGAAGTTTTTGAGCCTCTACAGCAAACTCCATTGGAAGTTTTTGTAGTACATCCTTGCAGAATCCATTAACTATCAAAGAAACAGCTTCCTCTTCGTTTAAACCCCTTTGCTGGCAATAAAAAAGCTGTTCTTCAGAAATTTTAGAAGATGTGGCCTCATGCTCAACAATTGATTCGGAATTTTTTGATTCAATATAAGGTATAGTGCTAGCTGAGCATTGATTGGTTAACAAAAGAGAGTCGCACTGAGTGAAGTTACGGCTACCTTTTGATTTAGGGTGAATGGACACTAAGCCTCTATAAGTGTTGGATGATTTCCCAGTTGAAATACCTTTAGAAATAATTCTGCTAGATGTGTTGTTTCCTAGATGAATCATTTTAGTACCACTATCAACCTGTTGGTAATTATTGGAGACAGCAATAGAGTAGAATTCCCCAGAGGAATTATTACCTCTCAATATACAGCTCGGATATTTCCAAGTAATCGCTGAACCAGTCTCAACCTGAGTCCAGGAGATCTTAGAATTATCACCTCTGCAATCACCTCTTTTAGTAACAAAGTTATAAACACCACCAACACCCTCCTCGTTACCAGGATACCAATTTTGAACAGTTGAATATTTAATCTCCGCACCCTCTAGGGCAACCAGCTCAACAACCGCGGCGTGAAGTTGGTGCTCATCTCTCATAGGGGCTGTACATCCTTCTAAATAGCTAACGTAAGAATCTTTATCGGCAATTACTAAGGTTCTCTCAAACTGACCTGTACCAGCAGCATTAATCCTAAAATAAGTAGATAGCTCCATAGGGCATCTGACTCCAGGAGGTATGTAGACAAAGCTTCCATCAGAAAAAACAGCTGAATTTAAAGTTGCAAAATAATTATCAGTGGAGGGCACTACTGAACCAAGATATTTCTTAATTAATTCCGGGTAATCTTGAACGGCCTCAGAGAAGGAACAAAAAATAACCCCGTCTTCTTTAAGCCTTTCTTTGAAGGTTGTTCCAACCGATACACTATCGAATACCGCATCTACAGCTACGCCAGCAAGCCATTCTTGCTCTTTCAACGGTATACCTAATTTATTATAAGTCTCTAACAGCTTGGGATCAACATCATCTAGGCTTTCTAATTTTTCTGAATCTTTTGGAGCAGAGTAATAATAAGAATCTTGATAATCAATAGATGGATACCTTACGCTAGACCAATCTGGTTCTTTCATGACAAGCCATCTTTTATAAGCCTCCAGCCTCCAATCAAGAAGCCACTCAGGCTCATTTTTTTTATTTGAAATAAACCTTACGGTATCTTCATTAAGCCCCTTTGGAGCAAAGTCAGACTCGATATCAGTTTCAAAACCAAATTCATAAGGGTCTTTAAAGTCTTCTTCTGATAATTTTTCTTGTTTATCTGACACAATCTATTCCTCAACTG
>Ga0114997_10002639_pt1 | contig 14379 bp, 15 predicted proteins | sample ArcticOcean_MG_C_2_FD_87045 | JGI IMG/M metagenome (GOLD analysis project Ga0114997, IMG submission 87045) | Marine microbial communities from western Arctic Ocean - ArcticOcean_MG_CB4_136 | ecosystem: Environmental > Aquatic > Marine > Oceanic | place: Arctic Ocean: Canada Basin | collected... | reverse complement strand
TATGGTAAATTTAGTAAAATTATTATCGTTATTAATAAAAAACATAAGTCTTATATCAAAAAACTTAAGATTAAAAATATTAAAATCATTATAGGAGGCAAGTCCAGAGCTGAGTCTGCATACAAAGCTTTGCAAAATATCAAAAGTTATAATATTAAAAATGTATTAATTCATGATGCAGCAAGACCTAATTTTTCTTTGAAACTATTAGATAGATTAAATAAAGAGCTCAAATTAAATGATTGTGTAATACCAGCAATTCAATCTGCAGATTCAATTAAACAAAAATCTTTGAATATAGTTACGAATTTAAAAAGAAAAGATATTTACCTAATTCAAACACCTCAGGCATTTAATTATAAAAAATTATACGAACTACAAAAAAATCAAAGTATCGAAATAACAGATGATGCAAGTTTATTTGTAAAAGCAGGTAAAAAAATAAAAATTATTAAAGGTGAAGTTAATAACAATAAAATTACACTAAATTCAGATATTAAAGTTAATAATTCAATTAAATATGGGTTAGGTTTTGATGTTCATAGATTAGTACCCAACAAAAAACTTTATTTAGGTGGAATTAAAATACCCTCATCGCTTGGTACTTTAGGTCATTCAGATGGTGATCCAGTTTTACATGCAGTTGCGGATGCAATTCTTGGTGCTTGTGAAATGGGTGATATTGGTGAAAAATTTTCAGATAAAAATAAGAAATTTAAAAATATTAGATCAACTATTTTGTTATCAAAAATTATTAAACAAATAAAAATTAAAAATTTTTTAATTAATAATGTTGATATTAATATTATTACTCAAAAACCAAAAATACAAAAATACAAAAAAAAAATTACTAATTGCATAGCAAAAATTTGTTGTATTGAACCATCACAAATTAACATAAAAGGTAAGACGACCGAAAAATTAGGTGTTATTGGTAAAGAAAAAGCTATAGCATGTGAAGTGATAGTTTCAGTAATTGAATATGATTAAAATTTTTAACTCTCTTTTAGTAACAATGTTTGGCTTAGGTAAGGTCAAATTTATGCCCGGTACATTTGGCTCACTTGCTACAATAATTATTCTTTTTTATTTATTTCACTCACTAAATATTTCATCAAATACTATTTTAATTGGATGGATAATAATCTTTATCTATTCTTTTTATGCTGTTTCAGCGTATACTAAAGATCATAAAAACAAAGATCCCAGTGAAATTATTATTGATGAGTTTTTAGGTCAATCTATACCTATTTTTCTTTATGAAATATCCCATGGAACTACTAAGGAAGATGGAGAAGCAATAATTTATTATACTTTATTTTTTATATTGTTTAGGTATTTTGATATAATGAAACCCTTTCCTGTAAGCTTCTTCGATAAAAACTTTAAAAATAGCTTTGGTGTAATTATGGATGATATAACTGCAGGCTTATATGTGGTTCTAACGCTTATTTGTTTCATGATAGTTAAAAGTTATGTTTTGTAATGAAAAATTTAGCTAACAAACTTGTTAAAAAACTAATACAAAAAAAACTTAAAATTTCATTTGCTGAATCCTGTACGGGTGGAATGCTGTCTAGCACAATTACATCTATAAGCGGTTCTTCTAAAGTATTCAATTTAGGATTAGTTACATATTCTAATAAAGCAAAGATAGAAATTCTTAAAGTTCCAAAGAAAATCATCAACAAACATGGTGCAGTTAGTAATCAATGCTGTTTATCGATGGTTAAAAATTTAAGTAAAATTAGTAAGGCAAACATATCAGTATCAATAACTGGTGTTGCTGGCCCAAATGGTGGAACTAAATTAAAACCAGTTGGATTAGTTTATATTGGAATTAAAAAAGGAAATAAGATTAGTGTTCAAAAAAATTTGTTTAAAAATAAAAACCGAATTTCAATTCAAAAAGCTACTACTTTTAAAGTTTTAAAGACAATATTAACTCTTAAATAATTGATTGGCTCTTTTTTGAAAAGCATCAGCGATTTTTTCTAGTCCATATTGAAATGAAGCTGTCATCAAAATATTTAAAAATTTATTTTTGATTTCAAAATCAACATCAAAGTAAATTTCTGTTCCTTCTTTATGATCCTCAAATGTCCACTTATTATCCAAATACTTGAGGGGACCATCAATATTTGTAACATAAATAGAATTATATATTTTATTAAATTTTACATCACTTTTATAAGTATCTTTAAAAAGACCTTTACCAATTGTTAAGTCAGCAATGATGTGAGTAAAATCATCTGTATCATTCTTTTCATGCACTTTTGCATCAATACAATATGGTACAAACATTGGATATTTTTCTATATCTAAAACTAAATCAATAAGTTGATTTTTATCACATTGAATTAAACGCTTAACCGAAGCTCTTGGCATTAATTTTTTAATCGATTTTTTTGTAATTGTGCAAAATCTTCATCTGCGTGATATGAGGATCTAGTTAATGGCGTTGAAGAAACTAATAAAAAACCTTTAGATTTTGCAATTATTTCCAATTCTTTAAATTCACTTGGGTGATAATAATGATCTAATGGATGGTGCTTTACGGATGGCTGTAGATATTGTCCTATGGTTAAAAAATCCACATTTGCTGCTTTTAAATCATCCATCACTTGAACAATTTCATCTTTTGTTTCTCCCAACCCAACCATTAAACCAGATTTAGTAAAAACATTTTTATTAACAGATTTTGCATTTTTTAAAAGTTCTAACGATGAAAAATATCTTGAGCCAGGTCTTACTTTTAAATAAAGTCTTGGTACAGTTTCAATGTTGTGATTAAATACATCTGGGTTGGCTTCTAATACTTTTTTATAAGCCTCTCCCTTTCTAAGAAAGTCTGGAGTTAAAACCTCAATAGATGTGTGGGGGTTTAATTTTCTGATTTGGCTTATAACATCGTAAAAGTGGTTTGAACCACCATCTTCTAAATCATCTCTGTCAACTGATGTTATTACAACATGTTTTAGATTTAGTTTAAGAACAGCATCAGCAACTTTAGCATCTTCAAGTGGATCTAGTTTACCAGGTTTGCCAGTTTTAACATCACAGAATGCACAAGCTCTTGTACATGTATCTCCCATAATCATAAATGTTGCATGTCTCTTACTCCAACATTCAGTAATGTTTGGGCAGTTAGCTTCCTGACAAACTGTTACTAAATTATTTTTGTTAACAATTGTTTTGGTTAAAAAAAATTCTTTACTATTAACAAGTTTTGATCTGATCCAATCAGGTTTTTTTTTAATTGGGTTTACAGGTTTGTTAACCTTTTCTGGATGTCTAATTGTCATTATTTTTAATTATATAAAGGGTCTCCCCTTCTTTTCCAAACAAAAACTTTTCTCTAATTAATGTTTCTACATAATCAAGATCTAATTTACTGCTTAATAAAGAATTTTTAAACTCATGGTCATTAATTTTTTTTGATAAATCTGCTTCTTCAATCTTTAAATTCATTAAGATTTCTTTTTTTTTGAAATAAGAAAAAAGACCTCTTTCACCATCTAAAAGATTGAAGAAAAAATAGATTATTAAGAAAGTAGAGATTAATAAAAAATAATTTTTTTTTAATTTACTCAGCATTAATGAATCTTATTCATTGTAGCATTTTTTCCAAGCTCTTCTTCAATACGTAACAATTGATTGTATTTGGCAACACGTTCCGACCTTGCTAATGAGCCTGTTTTTATCTGATTTGAATTTGTACCAACAGCAAGATCAGCTATAAAGGTATCTTCACTATCACCAGATCTGTGAGAAATTATTGTTTTATAGCCAATAATTTGAGCAAACTTAATCACCTCAAGTGTTTCTGAAACTGTACCAATTTGGTTAAGTTTAATTAAAATTGAATTCGAAGAGTTATTTAAAAAACCTTTTTTAAGCCTTTCTAAATTTGTTACATAAAGATCGTCACCAACAATTTGAACATTTTTTACTGACTTCATCATGTTGTTCCATGAAATCCAATCATTCTCTCCAAATGGATCTTCTATAGATTTAATTTTATATTTGTCTATTATTTTTTGATATTTTTTGATTGACCGATCAGCAGAAATATATTGTTTTGAATGAATTGAATATTTGTTATGTTTAATCAATTCATTTGCAGCAACATCTAGACAGATAGAAACATCCTTACCATTCTTAAAACCAGATTTGTTAATAGCTGCCACAACTAAATCTAAAGCTTTTTCGTTACTATCAATCATTGGGGCAAAACCTCCTTCATCACCTACAGATGTTGATAAACCTTTCTTTTTAATTAAATCCCTCAAGTTGCTTATTACAACAAAACAAATTCTCATTGCTTCTGAAAAACTTTTAGCTTTATCTGGTCTGATCATAAATTCTTGAATTCTTAAACCATTATTTGCATGTACCCCACCATTTATAATATTCATTAAAGGATAGGGTAACTTATAATTATTTTTTACTAAAAATGTTTTGTATAAGGGTACATTTTTAATTTTTGCAGAGAGTTTTTTAGCAGCCATTGATACAGCTAAAATTGTGTTTGCTCCTAAACTAGTTTTTTGCCTTGTACCGTCAAGGTTAATTAAAGTTGTGTCTATCCGTGTTTGATCATGAATGTTTGTTCCACTTAGTTTTTTTGATATTTTAGTATTAACAAGCTTAACAGCACTTAAAACACTTTTACCAAAATATTTTTTATTATTTTTATCTCGCTTTTCAAATGCTTCATGTGTGCCTGTAGAAGCTCCTGATGGACAAATTGCAGAAGCACTTGTTTTTTTAGAATATATTTCTGCTTCAATTGTTGGATTGCCTCTGCTGTCAAAAACTTGACGAGCTTTTATCTTTAAGATTTTACTCATTTATCTTTTAATTAAATTATCAATTTCAAATAGTTGAGATAGTAATTTTTTTAATTTATTTAATGGAACCATATTAGGTCCATCTGATGGAGCATTATCTGGATCCTGATGTGTTTCGATAAAAACACCCGCTACACCAACAGCAACTGCAGCTCTTGCTAAATATTCTACAAATTCTCTTTGTCCACCACTAGTTTCACCTAAGCCACCAGGCTGCTGAACAGAGTGTGTTGCGTCAAAAATAACAGGATAACCATTTTTTGCCATTATAGGTAAAGATCTCATATCAGAAACTAAAGTGTTATAGCCAAAACTTGCCCCTCTTTCTGTAACTAAAATATTATTATTACCAGAGTCAGAAATTTTTTTAGTAACATTAACCATATCCCAAGGAGCAAGGAATTGTCCTTTTTTAACATTGATAATTTTTCCCGTATTAGCAGCAGCAATTAATAAATCTGTTTGCCTACATAGAAAAGCGGGAATTTGCAATACATCTGCGTGCGGTGCTACTACAGAACACTGTTCAGCCTTATGTATGTCTGTTAATATTGGAATATCCAGTTCTTTTTTAATTTTATCAAAAATTGGTAAAGACTGTTCAAGACCAGCTCCTCTTTTTCCTTTTAGGCTAGTTCTATTAGCTTTATCAAAAGATGTTTTGTAAATGAACCCCATATTAAACTTAGAAGTAATTTCTTTAATTTGACCCGCCATATCCATGGCATGTTGTTCCGTTTCAAGTTGACACGGTCCTGCAATAATACAAATTTTGTTATTATTTGAAATTTCTATATTTCCACATTTAACTTTTATATCTGTCATTAATAATTTTTAGCTGCCTTTATAAAAGATGAGAATAAAGGATGCGGCACTAAAGGTCTAGATTTAAATTCAGGATGAAACTGAACAGCTATAAACCAAGGATGGTTTTTTAACTCAATAATCTCAGGTAATTTATTATCAGGTGATAACCCTGAAAAAATCATCCCATTTTCTTCAAATTTATCTTTATAGCTAATATTTACCTCGTATCTGTGTCTGTGTCTTTCTTGAATTGTTTTTGATTTATAAATTTTTTTTACCAATGAATTTTCTTTTAATTTAGCCTCATAAAGACCTAACCTCATCGTTCCTCCTAGATCTTTATCGCTTCCTTTGATTAATTTACCATCCTTATTCCATTCAGTAATTAAACCAATGATTGGTGTGCCACTCTTTCCAAATTCACTTGATGTAGCTTTTCTCATATTTAGTTTATTTCTAGCAAATTCAATAATTGCCATTTGCATTCCAAAACAAATTCCAAAGAAGGGAATTTTTTTCTCCCTAGCATATTTGATTGCTTCAATCTTTCCCTCTGTTCCTCTTTTTCCAAATCCACCTGGTATTAAAATCCCAGAAACTCCTTTTAATTTTTTTTTAATTTCAGAAATTTTTAAATTTTCAGAATCTATTCTTACCAAATTAACCTTTAGATTATTATCAATACCACCATGAGTTAATGCTTCGTCTAACGATTTGTAAGCATCTTTAAGATCTATATATTTGCCAATAATTGCAATATTGATTGATTTTTTTGTACGCAAAATAATTTTTGTAATTTTTTTCCAAGGATTTAAATTAACTTTTTTCCTTGATTTAATTTTAAAATATTTAAGGACTTGTTTGTCTAAATTTTCTCTATTAAAACTAATTGGCGCCTCATAAATAGTTTTAACATCAACTGTTTGAATTACATTTTCAATATTGACATTGCAAAATAAAGATATTTTTTTTCTATGTTCTAGTGGGATAGGTCTTTCAGATCTGCAGATTATAATATCTGGTTGTATACCTAAGCTTCTTAATTCTTTTACAGAATGTTGAGTTGGTTTAGTTTTAATTTCATCAGATGCTTTAAGATATGGAACTAGAGTTAAATGAACAAATAAAGCATTTTTTTTTCCCACATCATTTGCAAATTGTCTAATAGCCTCAATAAAAGGAAGGCTCTCAATATCCCCTACTATTCCTCCAATTTCACAAATTACAAAGTCTTCTTTCGATATATCATTTTTTATAAAATCTTTAATACGATCAGTAATATGAGGAATAACCTGAACTGTTTTTCCAAGATAACCACCTTTACGCTCGTTCTTTAAAACATCGCTATAAATTTTTCCAGTTGTTATATTGTCAGATTTTTTTGCAGATATCCCAGAAAATCTTTCATAATGACCTAAATCTAAATCAGTTTCTGCACCATCATCAGTTACAAAAACTTCACCATGTTGAAAAGGATTCATTGTTCCTGGATCAACATTTAAATAAGGATCAAGTTTTCTTAAACGAACTTTAAAACCTCTTGATTGAAGTAGGTATGCTAGAGAGGCTGAAGAAAGACCTTTTCCTAAAGAAGAGACCACACCGCCGGTGACAAATATAAATCGCGCCATGGAGTTATCTTATAGCGATTAATTTATCTATTGGAAAGAATTAATTATTATTTTCAGGAATTGAAGGAGTGTCAACAGATTTTTCCTCTATTATATCTAATACTGAAGATGTTGGTGCTAGCTCTCCTCTTGAAATTATTGTTAAAGCTAAGCTACAAATTATAAATAAAGTTGCCACTACAGCTGTAGCTTTACTCATAAAATTACCAGCAGATCTAGAAAGCATAAAATTATCTTGAGATACACCTATTCCAAGTGCCCCACCTTCTGATTTTTGGACAAGTATCAAAAGCACAAGAATTACAGCAATTACTAAATTGACTACTAATAAAATATTTTCCATTGGGATTAACTATATGTTTTTTTAACTATATCAATAAATTTATTAACATTTTGAGAGGCTCCACCAATCAAAAAACCATCAATATTATTAATTTCTTTTAAGTCTTTTATATTTTTGGGGTTAACAGAACCACCATATAAAATTTTTGGTTTTTTTGCTTTAAATTTACTTTTTATAAACTCAACTGTTTTGAAAAGTTCTTTCGGTTTTGGAATAATGCCTGTACCAATAGCCCAAACAGGTTCATATGCGATAAAGATATTTGATCTATACATTATATTTTCTAAACCAACTTTAATTTGTTTAGATAAAATTAATTGTGTTTTTTTTTTCTTTTTTTCACTTAAGGTTTCACCAATACAAAAAATAACTTTTAATTTTGCCTCTAGAGCACTTTTGATCTTTTGATTTATTAGTTTATCATTTTCATCATTTTGTCTATTTTCTGAGTGACCTATAATTACAAAGTGAGCACCAACATTTTTTAACATACGAGAATTAACTGAACCAGTATGTGCACCATAGTTTTTGCTTTCATGACAATTCTGACCACCAATGCCAATTTGACAGTTTTTAAATTTTTTTGAAAAAGAACTTATTAAAGTATAAGGGGGGCAATAAATTAATCGACCCTTCTTTATTTCTTTGGATTTTGAAAATTTAATAACTTTATCCAATGTATTTAGAGAAGATAAATTCCCATACATTTTCCAATTAGCTACAAAATACATATATTTATTTGTCATAATGAAAAATTTAATCTATATGTTGATATTTTAAAGATCAATAAATTAATGAAGCAATGATAAATCCTTTTAAAAATTTTACGAAAAAAAAAATTGGTGGCTTACTACTAATTCTTGTTATTATTATAGCCTTTGGTTTTGGTGGATTCGGTGGAGGTTTTAATACTGGTAACCAAAATAATATTGCAAAAATAAATTCAACAAATATTTCAACTCAAGATTTTATGGATTATCTGAATCAATCAAATTTAAGCCAGCAAGTAATAAAGGAAAATATTAACAAAAAAATAATTGAAGAGCTTTTATCGTCACTAGTCTCTTTAAAATTACTTGAACTAGAAATAAAAGATTTAAATTTATCAATGACTGAAGAAGCAATGGTGAGAAGAATCAAAAAAAATAAAAACTTTCAAGATAAAAATGGAAAATTTCAAAGAACTATTTATGAAAAATTTCTTCTAACAAATAATATGAATGCACCAATGTATGAAATTAAATTAAAAAATAATACTCTACAAAAACAACTTTTCACATACATTAGTGGTGGAGCTAAATCACCTACGTTTATGGTAAACAAATATTATAGAGAGAATAATAGAAAACTAAATATTGATTTTATAAATCTAAATAAATTTTATAAAAAAAATAATGAATTTTCAGATCAAGAAATTCAAATTTTTTTAGATGAAAATTCTGATGAATTAAAGAAGGATTATATTGATTTTTCTTATGCGCTTATTACACCAAAAAATTTAACAGGTTTAGAAGAGTTCAATCAAACTTTTTTTGATAAAATTGATGATATAGAAAATAAAATTTCCAAAAATATTGATTTTAAAACAATTGTTAGAGAGCTTGATATTGAAGCAACTGTAAAGAAAGATTACATAAATCTAGAAAACAAAGATACAATTGAAAATAAAATTTACAATTCAAGAAAAGATAAAATAGAAATTTTAGAAGACGATGGTTTGTATATTTTGTATCAAATTGATAAAGTTAATACTAAATTGCCCAACCTAAAAAATGCTAATTTTAAAAAACAAATTATAAATTTATTATTTCAAAAAGAAAAATATGAATTCAATAAAGAAATTCTAGACCAAATAAATAAAAAAGAATTCAATCAAATATCTTTTGACAAACTTGGCAAAGATGTGGTTGAAAAAATTAAATTAAATTCAATTAAAGATAGTAAAAAATTTGAAATTAATTCTATTAATATTCTTTATTCACTACCTATTAATTCTTTTACTTTAATCGCTGATGAAAAAGATAATATTTTTTTAGCTAAAACTATAAGTTTTGAAGATCAAAACATTTCAAGCACCGTAGATTTTAATGCGATTTCTAATGAGGCTAGTGCACAAAACAGAAATAGCATATTACAATCCTATGATTATCTTTTAAATAGTAAATACAAAGTCGTAGTTAATGAAAAAACTCTTGAAAGAGTAAAAAATTATTTCAAATAATGTTAAATAGAAACTTTAAAGATTTTAAGTTTCAACACAAAAGAAACATAAATCAAATTATATACACATCAAGAAATACAAAAGATGATCGTGAAGTTTTAAATCTGATTAATAATTTTCTTACTGAAAAAAATAGCTTTATCTTTGAATCTGTTGAGAAAGGAAAGATCAGGGGCAGATATACTATTTTTGGCAAAAACCCTGATAAAATTTGGGAATTCAACAATGAGAACTCTTACTTATTTACAAATACAACTAAAAAAAAAATTAAGGGAAAACCTGACAAAATTATTGAAAAATTAATAGAAGATTTCAAATTCAAAACACCTGCAGGACTACCTCCTATTTGCTCATTGATATCTGGATATTTTTCTTACGACTCAATTAGATACATTGAAAAAATTCCTAACAAATGTAGAGATGATTTAAAACTGCCTGATGTAAGACTCTTAAGACCAAGAACGTTAGTTATTCATGACAATTTAAAAAAGAAGATTTTTTATATTGTAAATATCTTTAAAGATGAAAAAATTTCAAACTATAAAGTAAAATATTTAGAAATTGAAAGTGAAATAAATGATTTATTAATCCAATCATCTTTAGAAAAAAATAACCCTTATAAGAATATCAAAGCTAATATAAAAATTAAATGTAACACAACTAAAAGCAGATTTTTACAAATGGTAAATAAAGCCAAAAAATACATTAAAATTGGTGATATTTTTCAAGTAGTTTTAAGTCAAAGATTTGAAGCTAAATTAACTAAAAGACCACTAGAAATTTATAAAAAATTAAGAATTACCAACCCTTCTCCATTTATGTATTTCTTCAATTTTGAAGATTTTCAAATAATTGGAGCAAGCCCAGAAATTCTAGTTAGACTTAGAGACAACAAAATTACTATTAGGCCAATAGCTGGAACGAGACCTAGAGGTAAAGATTTTAAACAGGATAATTTTTTTGCAAAGGATTTGCTACAAGATAAAAAAGAGCTTTCAGAACATTTAATGTTACTTGATTTAGGTAGAAACGATGCAGGTAAGGTTTCTTTAATTGGCACTGTTAAAGTAACTGAAAGCTTTATAGTTGAAAAATACTCCCATGTAATGCACATAGTTTCTAATGTTATTGGGATTTATAATAAAAAATATTCTAAATTTAAATCATTACTAGCTGGTTTTCCAGCCGGGACAGTATCGGGTGCACCTAAAATACGAGCTATGGAAATTATTGATGAATTAGAGACAACAAGAAGAAAAGTTTATGCTGGTGGCATAGGTTATTTTTCTGCTAACGGAGAATTTGATACCTGTATAGCCTTAAGAACAGCTGTAGTGAAAAATAAAAAGTTTTATGTTCAGGCTGGTGCTGGTATTGTTGCTGATAGCAATCCCATTAAAGAATATGAAGAAACTGTTAACAAAGCAAAAGCTTTGATGAGTGCTTTAAGTTAATGAAAATTCTATTAATAGATAATTACGATAGTTTTACATTTAATCTGTATCATTATCTCTCATCTCTAAAAGTTAAAGTTGATGTTATTAGAAATGACAAAATTAACGATAAAAAAATAATCAAAGATAAATATAATAAAATTGTTATATCACCTGGCCCTGGTAATCCAAATCAATCTGGAAATTGTATTAATATAGTTAAATCATTATATAAAAAGATACCAATACTAGGAGTTTGTTTAGGACATCAAATTATTGGACAAGCATTTGGTTCAAAAATAATTCTAGCTAAAAAACTAATGCATGGAAAAACTAGTATAATTAAATCTAATAATATTGGCATATTGGAAAACCTTCCAGTAAGATTCGAAGCTACAAGATATCACAGTTTAATTATTGATAAAAAAACACTCTCTAAAGACCTTGAAATTACAGCTCAAACTGAAGATGGAATTATAATGGGTGTAAAACACAAGCAATATAATATTCATGGTGTTCAATTCCATCCCGAAAGTATAAAAACTATTATTGGTATCAAAATATTAAAAAAATTTATCAATTATAAAAACTAATGAAAAAATTTATAGAAAAGTTAAAAAATAAACAAAACTTATCCTTTAATGAAAGTAAAGCTGCTTTTGATATATTAATGCTCGGTAAGGTTTCTGATGATGAAATATTTGATTTTTTAACTTTACTTTCAGCAAAAGGTGAAGTTTCAGATGAAATAGCTGGTGGTGTTTATGTTTTAAGAGATAAATCTAAAAGAGTTAACGCTAAAGATTGTGTTGATACTTGTGGTACTGGTGGAGATGGAATGAATACACTAAATATATCAACAGCTTCAGCTTTATTATTATCTAGCATGGGAATTAAGGTTGCAAAGCATGGAAATAAGGCAGTTTCATCCAAATGCGGATCTGGTGATGTTTTAGAAGCTTTAAATATTAAAATTGATTTAGAACCAAAGGATATTGAAGAACAAATAAATAAAAATAATTTTGGTTTTATGTTTGCTCCAAATTATCACAGTGCAATGAGGTTTGTTGGACCAACAAGAAAAAAAATAAATAAAAGAACAATATTTAATATGATTGGACCTTTGAGTAACCCGGCTCTTGTTCAGAGACAGGTTGTTGGTGTTTATGATAATCGGTTACTCAAAATTTTTGCTGAAGCATTAAAAAACTTAAATATAAAATTTGCCTGGATTGTGAATAGTGAAGATGGCTTAGATGAAATATCACCTTATGCAAAAACAAATGTAGTTCAATTAAAAGATGGAAAAATTTCAGAAATTACTGTCGACCCTAAAGAATTAAATATAAAGGCAAATAAATTTGAAGATTTATTAGGAGATGATGCCAAATTTAATGCAAGTAAAATAATTGATATATTTAAAGGTAAAGATAGTGATTTTTCTAAAGCTGTATGCTTAAATACTGCTGCCGCTCTAATTGTTACAGAAAAACATTCTTCATTTATTTATGCCTATGATGATGCTAGAAAACATATCCTATCGGGAAAAGCATACGAAAGCTTAAAAAGAATACAAAATGTCTGAAAATATCTTAAATAAAATAATAAAAAAAAAAATTGAAAAAATTGATTTATTAAAAAAATCTATTTCTTTACAATCATTAAGAGAGAGAGTTGACAAAAATAAATCATTTATTAATTTTAAAGAAAAAATTCAAAATAATATTAATAATAAAAAGATTTCAATAATTGCTGAAATCAAAAAAGCTAGCCCATCAGGTGGTATTATTGTCAAGAAATACAATCCTGTGGAAATTGCAGAAATTTATTATAAAAATAAGATAACCTGCTTATCAATTTTGACTGAAGAAGATTTTTTTCTTGGAAATTTAATTGATGTTAGTAAAGTTAAAGAAAAAATAAATCTTCCTATTCTTTGTAAGGATTTTTTTATTGATAGATTTCAAGTCTCACTTGCAAGAAGTTATGGTGCGGACGCAATACTGATTATATTAGCTGGAGTCTCTGATGATCTTGCTTTTGAATTGTATGAAGAAGCTTTAAAATTTAATATGTCAATAATAGTTGAGGTTCACACGGTTAAAGAAGCACAAAAAGCTCTTAATTTTAAAGAAGCTTTAATTGGTATTAACAATAGAAACCTTAAGACTTTAGAGACGGATATAAATACAACTTATGATATTCATGATGTATTAATTAATCACCCCGCACCATTAATTTCGGAAAGTGGGATAAAAACAAAAGAAGAACTTTTAGAAATAAGTAAAAAAACAAATATTAAAACTTTTTTAATCGGTGAATCACTTTTAAAAAATTTAGATAATAATTCAATTTTTTCAGTTCTTTAGCCAAATAAACCCTAATTTTAAACACTTTTTATCTATTGTTAAAACAGAAGAACACTTGTAGAACATATTTTGTACTTTATTTGTTCTTATGCTAACTAAAAAACAAAAAAACCTGCTTTTATTTATCAACAAGAAGTTGAGAGCAACAGGTGTGTCACCTTCTTATGAAGAAATGAAGGATTCACTAAATTTAAAATCTAAATCAGGAATTCACAGATTAATAAGTGCTTTAGAAGAAAGAGGATTTATTAGAAGATTAGCTCATAAAGCAAGAGCTTTAGAAGTGATAAAACTTCCAGAAACAGCTTCTGCTAATGATATTTATAATAGCTTTTCGCCAAGTGTTATTAAAGGTGGCTTAGATATAGAGAGTGATAATATAAATGAAATGGAAATACCTGTTTTAGGCAGTATTGCTGCCGGCACTCCGGTTGAAGCTATACAGAATGAGGTTGCTCGAATACCTCTTCCAAATAACCTTGAAAAAAATGGCCAATACTTCGGACTAAAGGTTCAGGGTGATTCGATGATTGAAGCTGGTATTAATGAAGGAGATACAGTTATTATTAAAAGATCTGATACTGCTGATAATGGTAAAATTGTTGTTGCTTTAATAGATGAACACGAGGCCATGCTAAAAAGAATTAGAAGAAAAGGCAAAACAGTTGCCCTTGAAAGTGCAAATAGAAACTATGAAACTAAAATATTTGGGCCTGATAGAG
>Ga0114997_10002636_pt1 | contig 14388 bp, 16 predicted proteins | sample ArcticOcean_MG_C_2_FD_87045 | JGI IMG/M metagenome (GOLD analysis project Ga0114997, IMG submission 87045) | Marine microbial communities from western Arctic Ocean - ArcticOcean_MG_CB4_136 | ecosystem: Environmental > Aquatic > Marine > Oceanic | place: Arctic Ocean: Canada Basin | collected... | reverse complement strand
TTTGCTTTCATATATATATAATTAAAAATGAATATTGATATTAAACTTCACAAAAATGATCTACCAGAAGATTTAGATTTAGGCAATGTTATAGCTGTTGATGGAGAGTTTATGGGGCTTAATGTTAAGCGTGACCCTTTGTGTCTTATTCAAGTATCGTGTGGAAATTCAGACGCTCATATTGTTCAATTAGATAGGTCAAGTTATAACGCTCCAAATTTGAGTAGAGCTCTTTCAGATAATTCAATTACAAAAATATTCCATTACGGCAGAGCTGATATGGCTCACATTAAATACTATCTAAAAACAGAAACTAATAATATTCTAGACACTAAAATTGCTTCAAAATTGGCAAGATCTTATTCGGATAGTCATTCTCTTAAAACTCTAATTAAAGAGTTCATTAATATTGACGTAAGCAAACAATTTCAAAGTTCAGATTTCGGAGGAGAGCTAACTCCAGCACAGCTTAAGTATTGTGCTAATGATGTTATTTATTTACATAAAATTCATGAAGAATTAAGTAAGATTCTTATGAGGGAGAAAAGGATTAATCTATACAATGATTGTCTAAAATTTTTAAAAACAAGAGTTGATCTTGATTTAGCTTTATTTAAAGATGATATATGGTCTCATTAAATGAAAAAAAAAGATTATAAAATTATTGCAAAAAATGTAATTGATCTGGAAATAAAAGCTCTAAATAAATTAAAAAAATCTATAAATAATTCTTTTAATGACGCGGTAGAAGTTATTGCGAAATGTCAATCTAAAGTAATTTTATGCGGTGTTGGTAAAAGTGGTTTAATAGCAGCTAAGATCTCTTCTACACTATCCTCTGTAGGAACTCCTTCATTTGCTCTTTCTGCAAATGATTGCTCTCATGGTGATCTTGGCAGTATTTCAAAAAAAGATATTTTAATTTTGATAAGCTATTCTGGGTCTACAGAGGAATTAAAAAATATTATTAAATTTGCTAATAGAAATAAAATTACATTGATTGGAATAATGTCTAAAAAAAATTCAATTTTATATAAAGCTTCTGATATCAAATTACTCATTCCAGAAGTAACAGAGGCTGGTCTTGGAATTGTACCCACATCCAGTACCATCAACCAGTTAAGTATTGGAGATGCCTTAGCGGTAGCCACATTAAATAAAAAAAAAATAAATAAAAATGATTTTAAAAAATATCACCCTTCAGGAAATTTGGGTGCAAAACTTAAAACTGTAGAGGAGATAATGTTAACTAAAGAAAAAATTCCCTTTATAAGTGAAGACTCCAACATGAAGGAGGCTTTAAGAGTTATTACACAAAAAAAACTAGGAACATTAATAGTAAAAAATAAAAACAACAAAACTACTGGAATAATTACAGATGGACAAATTAGAAGAATAGGTCAAAAAAATGATAATTTTCATATGCTAAAAATAAAGAAAGTCATGACTAAAAATCCTATAAAGATTGATAAAGAGGTATTAGCTGCAAAAGCGTTATCAATAATGAATGAAAATAAAATCACTAGTTTATGTGTCTATAATAAGTCTAATAAATCTAAAACCATTGGAATTATACATATTCATTCCATACTAGAAAATAACATTACCTGATGCAAAAAAAAATATTATTACAGTTAATCTTAATTTTAACTGTTTTAGTTATTTCAATAATTTTTTTTAGAACTTATTTTGTAGATATTGAAATAACACAAGTTCCAAAAAGTGAATTGATAGAGTCTGAGAATACTGAGCTTGGTAAAAAAAATATAATACTTAACATAGAGTACATTTCAGAGGATAATAGAGGAAATAAATATATTATAACATCTGAATTTAGTGAAGTTGATGAAAATATACCAGAGCTTTTTTTGATGAACAAGGTAAGAGCCACTTTAATTGGAGTAAATTCTAATCCAATTATAATTCATGCAGAAAATGCTTTATATGACGGGGCAAGTCATAATACTCAGTTTTTTAAAAATGTATCTGTAGAATTTGGTGATCAGAATATATCGTCAAACAATTTAGATCTAATTGTAGAAAAAAACTTTATAAAAATATTTAATAACGTAATTTATAAAAATTTGAACACAAAACTACTTGCTGATAAAATAGAAATTGATCTTATTACACAAAATTCAAAAATTTATATGAACAATGACCCAGATATGGTAAAAATTACAAAAAATAATGGCTATAATTAAAAAATTTAGAATTAAATCTTTTAAAGAAAAAAAACCAATAATAAAATTAGATAAGATATCTCTTTCATTTGGTAAAAGAAAAATTTTAGACAATGTAAGTTTTGAATTAAATCAAGGTCAAATTCTTGGCTTATTAGGACCAAACGGTGTTGGTAAATCTACAATTTTTAATTTAATCACAGGATTAATACAGCCTAACTATGGATCAATAATAATTGGTTCGGAAAGTGTTAATGATTATCCAATTTATTTAAGAACAAAAAAATTTAAAATTGGATACGTTCCTCAGTATGGTGGATATTTTCATGATTTAACACTAATAGAAAATTTAAATGCGATTGGTGAAATTTTAATAGAAGACACAACAAAGAGGTATGAAAAAATAAATTCATTAATGTCAAAATTTGAGTTAGATGCAGTTCGTGAGGTCAAGGCTAGTTTTTTATCTGGAGGTCAAAAAAAAAGGTTAGTTATCTCATTAGCATTATTAGGCGATCCAAAAATTCTTCTTCTAGATGAGCCTTTTGCTGCACTAGACGTTATGACTATCAAAATGCTACAAGAGATAATTGTAAGCTTACAGAGTGAAGCGAATATATCAATAATGTTATGTGATCACCAAGCAAGAGATTTACTATCTTGTGTTGATATTGCAATTGTGCTTTCAAATTGCAGAGTAGTAGCTAAAGGTGGACCATCAGAACTTGTCAAAGACATAAAAGCAAAATCAGCATACTTTGGTGAATCATTTAAATTCAATTAATAGATGTCAAAAACACTATTTATTAAAGGCAAGATTAAAAGATTTAATAAAACAATTTATGTTAGTGGAGACAAAAGCTTAAGTATTAGATGGATACTTTTAGCATCGCAAGCTAGCGGGAAATCAAAAGCCTACAATCTTTTAATGTCTGAAGATGTAATTGCAGCAATAGATGCCATTAAAAAACTAGGAATAAAAGTAAACATATATAAAAATTTTTGTGAGATACATGGAAATGGAATTAATGGTTTTAAATATAAAAAAAATCTAACCATAGATGCCAAAAATTCAGGAACTCTTGGAAGGTTGATTCTTGGCCTGTTAATTAAATCACCTCAAAAAATAAGATTAGTTGGTGATAAAAGCTTATCCAAAAGAGATTTTTCAAGAGTAACCATACCTTTGAAAAAGTTTGGTGCTAAGTTTTTTTACAGAACAAAAAATAAACTACCTCTATCAATTCTTGGCTCAGAGTCAGTAAAGGGAATCAAATATTTAGAAAATAAAGGTTCGGCACAATGCAAAAGTAGTGTGATGTTAGCAGCTCTGAATGCTTCTGGAATCACATCTATAAAAGCAAAAAAATCAAGAAACCACTCTGAATTACTTTTTAAATATTTAAAGATACCAACAAAAACGAGACACACAAAATATTATGATTTTATTGATGTTCAAAAACCAAAAAAAATCGAAGCATTTAATTATCAAATTCCAGGTGACATAAGTTCAAGTGCTTTTTTTATAGTATTGACAACTCTAACTAGTAATTCAAAACTGTTAATTAAAAGTGTTAATATTAACCCCTCTAGAACTGGTGTTATTAAAATTTTAAAAAAAATGGGAGCTAAAATATTATTGAAAAATAAAAGAAACTACAAAGGTGAAAAAATTTCTGATATTTTAATAAAGAGTACAAAAAAACTTAAGGCAATAAATTGTCCTTCTGAATTAAATAGTGGGGCTATAGATGAGTTTTTGGTTATTTTTTTGGTTGCAGCTAAAGCAAAAGGAATTTCTTACTTTAAAGATATTTCTGAACTAAATCAAAAAGAAAGCCCAAGATTAAATTTAGGATCTAAAATTTTGAATATGATGGGTATTAGAACAGAATTAACAAAAGACTCAATTAAAATATTCGGTCAGCCTAATTTGGAAATAAAAAAACCTATTATAATTAAAGATTATTTAAAGGACCATAGAATTTTTATGATGAGTACAATTGCTGCATTAACTTTTGGTGGTAAATGGGAAATTCATGATAAAGATTCTATAAACTCTTCATTTCCATCTTTTTTAAATACAATCAAAAATATTAACAATAAATCTACATGATATTAAAAAATAAAATTAAAGTTGCAATAGATTCTCCTGCTGCTGCAGGTGCTGGGACTCAAGCTAAATTAATTTCAAAACACTTTAATTTATTTTATTTAGATACTGGTAAAATTTATAGATTAATTGCAAATATGAAACTTACTAATCCTAAAAAATATAGCTACTCTTTAATAAAAAAGAAAATAAAAAAGTTAAGCATGAGGGATTTACAAAATAAAAAATTGTTGTCTGACAAAATTGGAACCATAGCTTCCATAATATCAAAAAATAAAAAAATTAGAAAACTTGTCCATTCATTCCAAATACAAAGTGCTTACCATCCACCTAAAAAGTATAATGGATCTTGTCTTGATGGAAGAGATATAACCTATAAAATAATTCCTGATGCTGATTTTAAATTCTTTATAACTGCAAACACAAAAACCAGAGCTTTAAGGAGATTTAAAGAGTTAAAAACATCAAATAAAATGATATCTCTTAATGAAGTCCTAAAAAGCATCAAAAAGCGTGATAAAAGTGATTATAATAGAAGGATTTCGCCTCTTAAGAAAACACAAGATTCGATCTTGATTAATACAACGAATTTAACTAAAAGAGCTTGTTTTTTAAAAATTAAAAAAATTATGGATAGGAAATTAAAAGCTTAATGGAAATTTATAAAGACCTCTCAAACCCAAGCTCAAAAGAATTCGAGCAACTATTAAATTCACAATTTACAAAAACTGCCAACCTTGAAGAAGGAAAAATTATAACAGGTGTGGTGAATAAGGTAACTGACAACTTTGTATTCCTTGAAGTGCCTGGTTTAAAATCTGAGCCAATTTTAGATATTAATGAATTAAAAAGTATGGGTATGCTTGATAAAGCAAAGGTAGGAGAGAAAATATCAGTTCTTCTAGAAAGACTAGAGGACAAAAAAGGGGAAGTGTTAGTATCTGCTTCTAAGGCACAAAAAATTCAAGGATGGGAGAAATTAGTTGAGGCTTATGAAAAAAATGAACCTATCATGGGCAAGATAACAGGACGAGTGAAAGGTGGATGTATTGTAGAACACATTGATACCGGATCTTTAATGTTTTTACCTGGATCACAAATTTCAGATAAACCTTTAAAAGACATAAGTCATTTAATGAATGAACCTCAAAAATTTGCGTTAATAAAATTAGATAAAATTCGTGGAAATGCATGCGTCTCACGTCGTGAAATAATTTCTTCATTTAAAAAAGAAGATAAAATTAAAATTGTTGAAAAATTTAAAGTAGGAGATGTAATTAAAGGAGCTGAAGTAAAAGGTTATAGTTCATTTGGTTGTTTTTTTAGTGTAAACGGTGAGCTGGATGTTCTTGTGCATTTACAAGAGATTTCTTATTCAAGAGTTAACCACCCTGACGAAGTTTTCACAATTGGTGAAAAGCATGACATACTAGTTATTTCAGTAGATAAAGAAAAATTACAAGTTGGCTGTTCTGTCAAACAACTTTCCCCAGATCCGTTTGAAAATATCACAAATTATGAATTAAATAAAACTTATAAAGTTAAAGTTGTAAAAATTATGGACTTTGGCGCATTTTGTGAGCTTGAAAAAGGATTGTCCACTTTATTACACTCTAGTGAGTTAAGTTGGAGTAAAAAAAATATAACAGCAAAAAAAATGTTTACAGTCGGTGATGAAATTGATTGTGTTATTACTGAAATTGATAAAGAAAAAAGAAGGGTAGCGATCTCACATCGTCTGACAAAAGAAAACCCATTTGAAATTTTTGAAAAAAATTATCCGGTTGGAACTGAAGTTGAAGGTGAAATAGTTAGCAAAAATGAATACTCGCTTTTCTTAAAGATTGATAGCTTAGAAGTTGATGCATTCTTGCACTGTAACGATCTCACATTTCTTACAAATGGTGAAGAAGAATTAGCAAAACATAATATTGGTGAAAAACTAAAAGTAAAAGTTTTGGAGGTTAAAGCCGCTGAACAAAAAGTTAGAGTTGGTTTTCGCCAAACTCAGCCAGATCCATTTGATTGGTTTAAGGATAAAAAAGTTAAAGAGACAATTACTGTAAAAATTATCTCGACGGACAGTAAGGGCTTGACTGTAAGACCAGAAGGCTGTGAAATGGACTTCATTATTAAAAAATCTGCAATTGCCATTAATGCAGCTGATGCTAGACCAGCAAGATTTACTGGTGGTGAAAGAATAGACTGTGCAATAGCTGAACTAAATTTAGATACAAGAAAAGCTATACTAAGTATTAAATTACTTGAAGAAATTGATAGAAAAGTGGCTTTAGATACTTATGGATCAGAAGCAAGTGGTAAAAATTTACCTTTTTCTTCACTATCTGATGATTTAGAAAAAAAGAAAAAAGAAGACGAATAAAAATTGGCAATTGTTAAATCAAATCTTCTAAAACAGCTGGCAAGTAACTACCCAAATTTTTTAAAAAGGGATCTCGAGAAGTTTACAGATATTATTTTAAGTGAGATCAAGCAGGCTCTAAAGCGTGGAGATCGTGTTGAATTAAGAGGTTTTGGTATTTTCTCAACTAATGTCCAAAAAGCAAGAATATCTCGAAACCCTAAAACTGGTGAAAAAGTAAATACAGTAGAAAAGAAAACTATTCACTTTAAAATGGCAAAGGAAATGTTTAATAAATTAAACAATGACGAATAAAAATATTTTTGTAGCTTGCGATACATCAAGCTTAAAAGAAATAAAAAAAATAATTAACCATACTAAAACTAATAAACTTAAAATAATTCCAAAGTTTGGTTTACAGTTTTTTTATTCAAAAAATGGCAGAGTTTTTCTTCAAAATTTTAAAAAAGATTATTGGTTGGATCTAAAAATAAATGATATTCCACAAACTGCTTTATCAGCAATAGATAGCTTAAAAGATTTAAAAAATTGCAGATACATAACCGTCCATGCGGGTGGTGGTCTTGAAATGCTTAAGGCTATTACAAAAAAAGCCAAAACGATTAATAAAAATTTAAAAGTATTAGGTGTTACAATCTTAACAAGTCTTAATGACAAATCACTTAAAGAAATTGGTCATACTAGAACGGTAGAACAATTAGTATTAAAACAAGCAGGCCTTATAAAAAAATCTGGGGCAGCAGGAATTGTTTGCTCTGCAAAAGAAGCAAAAATAGTTAGAAAAAAATATAAAAAATTATTTATTGTTACTCCGGGGATAAGGCTACCTGGGGACGATGCAAATGATCAGTCAAGAGTAATGACTCCTAATGACGCTTTTAAAAATAAAGTTTCTGCTATTGTAATGGGTAGATCTTTAGTTAAGGGTAATATTAAAAATAATATTAAAAAATTAATTAATCATTTAAACCAATGATCCAACCCTGCAAGATTTGTGGGATCTCAGACTTTAAAACTTTAGAATTTTTAACCTCGCATCCTACTCCACCAAAAATGATAGGATTTATTTGCAATTGGTCCAAATCAAAAAGATTTGTTGAGCATGATAAGCTTATAAATCTTTTAAAAGTTGATAAGAAAAAATCAGAATATGTTGCTGTACTAGTTAAGCCTAGTGAAGATATTTTAGAAAAAATAAAAAACTTACCATTTGATTATTATCAAATTTATGATTGTAGTCCTGAAGAAATAAAATTGATTAGAGAAAAATATAATAGAAAAATTATCACTGCTTTAACAATAGAAAATAAATCAGACGTTGAGAAGTGTCATTCATTTAAAGAAGTAACCGACATTTATCTTTTTGATAGTAAGGGATATGAAAAAAGTATGGCTTTTGATCATAAGTTTATTGAAGGGATTAAATTAAATAAGAAATTGATGATCGCTGGAAATATTCAGGTGAACGATAAACTTGAAAATTATATGAAAATAGCAGATATTATAGATATTTCTGGTGGACTAGAAACTTCTGGAATAAAAGATATTTCCAAAATAGAAATTTTTTTAAACAAAGTAAAGCAGGTTGGTAATGAAACTTAAAAAAGGAGTCCCTTTAATTGATCAACACGACAAAAATGGCTTCTATTGTAACGGAAAGTTTGGTGGAAATTTCGTTGCTGAAACTGCACGAAAACCTATTGAAGATCTATCAAAACTTTTTGAAAAATTAAGAAAAAGTAAAAAATTTTTAAAAAAGAGAGATTATTATTTTAAGAACTATTTAGGTGGTGAAACACCTTTCTTTAAACTAGAAAACTTAACTAAACATCTTGGTGGAGCCCAAATTTGGTGCAAAGATGTGTCTGCTATAAATGGTGATGCTCATAAAGCATATCATGCAACTGTAAATGCCCTAATTTGTAAAGAGTCAGGACGCAAGTACATAGCTGGAGACACCGGGGCTGGAATGTTTGGTAAGAACCTAGCACTAGCAGCAAAGAAAATGGGACTAACTGCTAAAATATTTATGGGAACCAAAGATATGTCTCGCCAGGCACCAAATTGTAAATTTATGCGAGAAGCTGGAGCAGAAATTGTTCCAGTAAACTCAGGATCAAAGACTCTAGTCGACGCAGTATCTGAGTGTATGCGTCATTACGTTTCTAATTGTGACAATACACATTTAGCAGTTGGATCGGCAATTGGTGCTAACGTTTTTATGAAAATCTGTGCCTGGTCTACATCTCAAATTTCTAGAGAATTAAAAAAACAAGTAATCAAAGAATTTGGTAAAATTCCTAAATTAAAACTTATTAATGTTATAGGAGGTGGTTCATCAGCTCTAGGATTTTGGAATGAATTTATTGATTATGATAAAAAACATGTAGAACTGATTGGTGTGGAGGCAAAATATGCTGCTCCTCTCGCAACGAATGCTAAAGTTGCAATTCTTCATGGTGCAGCTCAATATTGCCTTACAGATACGGATGGTCAAATTTCTGATACACATTCTTTAAGTGCAGGTTTGGACTATCCAGGGTCATCTCCATTACATGGCCTTCTTAAAGATTCAGGCAGAGCAAGCTATACATTGGCTTCAGACAAAGAAGCTTTAGAAGCTTTTAAACTTGTTACTAAACTGGAAAAACTTAGACCTAGCTTAGAGCCAGCACATGCCTGGAGTGAGTGTATTAAGTTAGCTCCAAAACTTAAAGAAGATGAAGTGATCATAGTTAACAATTGTGGAAAAGGTTACAAAGATAAAAAAATTTATATTGAAAATATTGGATACTACCCAAAATGAAAAAAGCCATTGATATAGCCTTTAAAAATGCAAATAAACAAAATAGACCTGCGCTAATTTCGTATACAGTTTGTGGTGATAATAATAAGAAAATATCTTTAGAAATTTTAAAATCTATTTCAAAAAATTTAGATATCGTTGAGTGGGGTGTGCCTCATAACTGTCCAACAGCCGATGGAAAAGAAATACAAAATAGTTCCTATAGAGCACTAAAAAATGGCATTAAACTTAATGACATTTTTCAGATGGTTAATAAATATAAAAATCATAAAGATTCTAAGCCCTTAATACTAATGGGTTATTATCAAATGATTTTTAACTATGGAGAAAAAAAATTCATAAAAGAATGTAAAAAAGCAGGTGTAAATGGGTTAATAGTTGTAGATCTTTCGTTTCCAGATAATAAAAAATTTGCTCAATTGTGTAAGAAAAATTCCATTTGTTTTGTTCAGTTGATTGCCCCAACAACTAGTACAAAAAGAATGAAAGAGATAATTAAAATTTCCCACGAAATGATCTATATGATTTCCATGATATCTACTACGGGCTCCGCATTAAAAGTGACGACAAAGCAAATAATGAAGAATTATGAAATTATAAAAAAAGTTGATCCTTCAAAAAACGTGGCAATTGGTTTTGGAATTACAGAAAAAACAATAAAATCTTTAAGAAAAGCTAATGGATTAGTTGTTGGAAGCGCTTTATGCAAAGAAATATCAAAATCAATTAAAAAAAGACAAAATCCTGTCACAAATGTAACTAATATTGTAAAAAGATTAAAAGGTAAAATTAAATGAACTGGATCTTAAAAAAAATTTCAAATTCAAAATTTGGTAATAATATTAATAAATTTATAGAAAAAAAATTTCCATCTAAATTAGAACAAGCTAATTCTAAATATATAAGTTGCCATGGTTTACCAATCGATAAGAATAATTTAAAAAAAAATTATATGGTGTGTCCTGATTGTAATTTCCATCATTATCTAAGCCCAACGTCTCGCTATAATATGTGGTTTGGCCAAAACAACTGGCTAGAAATAAAATCTGCTGAACCATCTCCAGATCCATATCAGTGGAAAGATACCAAAAAATATATTGACCGTCTTAAAGATGCAAAAAAAAATACAGGACAGGATAATGCAATATTATCTTGTGAAGCTAAAATAAATAATATTGATGTTGTTGTGAGTGCTGTAGATTTTAAATTTATTGGAGGATCGATATCCATGGCCGAAGGTGAAAATGTATTAGCTGCTGTTCAAAGAGCGATAGAAAAAAAAGTTCCTTATATTTTTGTAAGCGCCTCTGGTGGTATGCGCATGATGACTAATATTTTATCATTAATGCAGATGACACGCATGACGATTGCAATAAACGAACTTAAGGCTGCTGGTTTATTTTTTGGTGTTGTTGTAACCTCGCCGACAACAGGAGGACTATCTGCAAGTATAGTTTCTCTTTCAGATATATGCTGGGCTGAATCAGGTGCAGTTTATGCATTTGCTGGCCGAAGAATCGTCCAAGCACAAACTCCTGGTGAGTTACCAGAAAACTTTCAAACAGTTGAGTGGGCGAGAGATAAATCTGGTCAAATTGATCTAGTATTAGATAGAAAAGATATTTATCCAACAATTGGTAAAATTTTATCAATATTGTTAAAAAAGAATTCTGTTGTTATAAGCTCTATAGAAAATGAAACTTCAGAAGATAGTCAATCGCTTACAAAAGCTGCATCCTAAAGAAATAGATCTAAGTCTAGATCGTATTAATAAACTATGTATCAAATTAGGAAACCCTCAAGACAAAATTAAAACAATATCAATTGTTGGAACTAACGGTAAATATTCAACTATCCAGGCCTTATATGCTATTTTAAAAGAAGCAAATCTAAAATGTAATATTTACACAAGTCCTCATATCAAAAGAATCAATGAAAGATTTGTCTTTAATAATCAAGAATTAAATGATGGTGAGCTTACAAGTTTATTTGAAGAAATTGAAGAAGCAAATAACAATGAAACAATTACGTTTTTTGAAATACTAACTGCAGCTTATTTCCATAAAGCATCTAAATACCCTGGTAACATTAACCTAATTGAAACTGGTTTATTTCATAGATTTGATGCTACTAATATTCTAAAAAAAAATCTTGCAAGTATTATAACCTCAATTGGTCTTGATCACCTTGACTGGTTGCCAGAAAATGAACGAACAGTAGAAAAAATTATTTTTGAAAAGACTTCTGCTCTATTAAATTCAAATATTATTATTGCTAAACAAAGCTCCAAGGAAACAACTGAAAACATCAAAAGGACTATTTCAAATAATACCTCAAATAAATTATTCCATAATGAGAATTATAGTTTTTCAGCACAAGAAAATAATTTTTTTTATTATGAAGACGAGTTCGGAGGAATAAAATTACCGATGCCAAGTGTTAAAGGTCAATTCCAGTTAGAAAATATTTCAAGTGCAATTGCAACTGCAAGAACTATTAAAGATCTGAATATAAAAGATGAACATATACAGCAAGGAATTAAAAAAATTGATAGTATTGCTAGACTTCAAGAAATAAAATCAGGAAAACTAAAAGAGCTTGTTAAAGATCATCAGCTATTTGTTGATGGCTCTCACAATCCGTTAGGTGCCAAAGTTTTAAATGAATATTTGGAAAGTTTGAACTGTAATAAGCATATCATACTTGGAATGATGGCTAACAAAGATCACAATGAATATATGAGTTACTTTAAGAATATCTCAACCTTGACTACTGTAGATATTCCCAATCAACCTAATTCAATTAAAGGAAATGAGCTTAAAAATAAACTAAATAGATTTAAAAATATTCAATACAAAGAAAGTATAGAAGATGCTATAAAGTCGATTCTGGTCGAGAACGATGACATTATCTTGATTACAGGATCTTTGTATCTTGCGGGAGAAGTTTTAAAATTGAACTAGATATTTTTATCTAAAAATTCTTTCATGTGGCTCTCTGCAACGCCACCTACTTTTCTGTCTACTTCAATACCTTTTTTGTAGATAACAACTGTCGGTACACCTCTTACACCGGCAGCAGAACCAGTGTTAATTCCACCATTTTCAATATCTGCATAGTAAAAGCTAGCTTTGTCTTTGTAGGTATCGGATAACTTTTCCATAATCGGTCGCAAACTTTTACATGGCATGCACCATTCTGCGGAAAACTGTACTACTGAAATGTCTTCATTTCTTATTTTACTATCAAAATCTTCATCTTTAAAATTATTAAGCATATATCTGATATAATTGATTCAATTAATTATTCAATGGGTAAAAAAGGATTTTTTAATTTGTCAAATTATGCATTTGAGTACTTTTGCTCTAAATTCATCACATAATCATTAATTCCATCAAGAAACTTAAGTTTTTCATCAACAGTTTTAAATGAAAACATTTTATCATGATTTTCCCTAATTTCATCACATTCTGAATAAAATGCTGAGATCGTCCACCATTTCTCTTTGTTTGTGCTTAAAATTCTAGAAGCTATTCTGCGTTTTATCTTTTTATGAATTTCTTTTGGTAAAATTTCTGGAGCCTCATTAAATATCAACCCATGACCAAATGTGACAAGTCTTTGATCTTCAAATTTATCTAATAATGCAAATTTTTCTTTCCAGTCACCAGCATGAAATTTAGGAAATAATGCTTGATCTTTAGCCGAAGTAAAACCACCTGAATAAATAGATTCCTCAGGCTCAATATCCTCTTGCGAAGAGGTTTCCACCTTCTCCTCTGCTACTTCCCTTAAAATATTACAAATATTGATTGAAAACTTTTCATTAGTTTTAACTAATTCTGCTCTTTTATTAATTAAATTAGGATCTAACTTACTATAAGGCTGAACCTTCATACCATAAATTTTATCTAAAATAATTGGAGCCTTATTAGATCTTATAGTTCTTAAAAATTTAGGAGACTTTTTCATCTCTTTTTTTAAATCCTCATAGCTTAATTTCTGGATAGCTTCGACATCAAACCTCAAGTCTACTGATTGTCCCCACTTGTAGACAGGATGCATACAGGCACTTGGATGAAGGGGAGCACATAGATACAAACGACTAGTCCCAAAAAAATATTCATTTAAAGTAAAAATCGTTTCTTGCTTAACCATATTCTCAACAATAATTTTACTACTTGTTTTAAAATATTCTTTCCAAAGTATTGGTTGTTTTTTTTTTATCAAATCTAAAATCTTAACAGTAAGCATTGCGTCAAAAAGGGCTGAATGTGCTCCAGAAGAATCTACCCCATTTAATCTAGCTAACGATTCTAACTTCATAGATTTATTACCTTTAGGGTTTAATTCTGTTTTTAAAACCTCATCATCTATTGCAAATGATGCTCTAACTATATTCAAAGCATCATGACGAACATTTCCTTCGGTATTAGTTATATACGGCTTTCTTAAAGATTTAAAAAACTCTTTCCTAATTACTTCATCATCAAAGTTAATACTTGAGTAGCCCAAAAATGTTGCAGGCGACCATTCTCTAAATTTTTTTTCAACTTGGCTTAACATCTCATAATGACTTAAATTACCCTTGGTTAATAAGTCTACATTTGATTTATTTATACAAAGTGCAGTTGCAGCCGGAACTCTATCTTGAGGCAATCTACATCTTGCAGAAAAACGGTCTTTTTCTTTAAAATTTTCATCTAGTAAGATTCCTCCAATTTCAATAATAGTTGCCCAATCTGTTTGAGCTGAGTCTGTCTCGATATCCCATACTACATAATTCAATTTATTCCCCTTTGTGTATAAAATTGTTCAACTTTTTCTAAAAACTTATCTTGATATTCTTCTAATTTTTCGCCTTGAATTCTAAAGTCTTGGAATAAATTATCTACAGTGCAAA
>Ga0114997_10002635_pt1 | contig 14390 bp, 11 predicted proteins | sample ArcticOcean_MG_C_2_FD_87045 | JGI IMG/M metagenome (GOLD analysis project Ga0114997, IMG submission 87045) | Marine microbial communities from western Arctic Ocean - ArcticOcean_MG_CB4_136 | ecosystem: Environmental > Aquatic > Marine > Oceanic | place: Arctic Ocean: Canada Basin | collected... | reverse complement strand
TACATATCAATGTTTAAAAAAACAAAGTAAAATTTTTTTATTTGATGATAAAAAAAAATTTACTAAAAATAAAAACATAAAAAAAAAATTAATTAAACATAAGGATCTAATTAATAACGAATTTGATTATATAATAATTAGTCCAGGAATTAATATTAATAAATGTACACTTAGTAAATACTTAAAAAAAAATTTAAAAAAAATTAATACAGATTTAGATATTTTTTACAGTCTACATAACTCAAATAAAAACATCACTATTACTGGCACAAATGGAAAATCAACCACGGCTAAAATTTTATACGAAGTATTAAAAGATCAAAAATTTGATGTACGTTTAGTAGGGAACATAGGAAATCCAATTTTACTTGAGAAAAAAATCACAAAAAATACAATTTATGTAATTGAAGCTTCTTCTTATCAGCTAGAGTATAGTAAATTATTTAAGGCTGATTATGCAGCAATATTAAATATTTCACCAGATCATTTAGAAAGACATAAAACATTGGCAAATTATATTAAAGCAAAATTTAAACTAATAAAAAACCAAACAAATAGAGGGGTAGCATTTTTAAATACAAAAAACCCATATATTCAAAAAGAAATAAAAAAAAGTAAAATAATTTCTAAAATAATTAGAATTAATAAAAAAATTAATTCAAAATTTATAGAAAAAATAAATAATCCAAATTTCATAACAGAAGGCAATAAAGAAAACTTATCATTTGTTATTGAGATATCAAAAAAACTTAATATAAAAAAAAATGATTTATTTAAAACTTTAAAAAAGTTTAATGGCTTAAAATATAGACAACAAACAATTTATAGATCAAAAAGCTTAACTATTATAAACGATTCAAAAGCTACAAGTTATTCTTCTTCAGTAAGTATATTGAAGTCACTCACTAATGTTTATTGGATAGTCGGTGGATTAGCAAAAAAAGGTGATAAATTTCTATTATCCAAAAATGATTGTAAAACTTTTAAAGCTTATATTTTTGGAAAAGATAAAATTTTTTTTATTAAACACTTAAAGAGAGTTATGAGATATAAATGTTTTAAAAATTTAACAATTTTACTCAAAAAAGTTTTGCTCGATATTAAAAAAGAAAAAAATAACAAACATAATATTATTCTTTTTAGTCCTGCAGCAGCTTCTTTTGATAGTTTTAAAAACTTTGAAGATAGAGGAAAATATTTTAATAGCCTTATAAAAAAATTAATACATGCTTAATAATAATTTAATTTATAGATTTTATTATGAGTGGTGGAAAAATATAGACAAAACAATTTTTTTAATAATTGTGCTTTTATTTCTTTTAGGTTTATTTTTTTCACTTGCATCTACATCATTAATTGCGTCAGATAAGCTAAATAATAATAGTTATTTTTTCTTTTTTAGACATTTAGCCTACATATGTCTCGGTATATGTGTAATAATTTTTTTTTCAGCTCTGAGTCAAAAAAATTTGTTTAGAATTTCGATTTTATTATTTTTTGTTTCTTTATTTTTTTTAGCTTTGGTACCAATTATTGGAGTAGAGGTTAAAACAGCAAAACGTTGGTTGGACTTATTTTTTTTACCCAGATTCCAACCTATAGAAATTCTTAAACCTTTTATAATAATTTTACTTGCAACGATTTTAAGTAGTAAAAAAGATTTTCATATTTATTATAAATATTTTTTCAGTTTTGTTGCTATTTTACCAATAGTACTATTATTAATTATGCAACCTGATATTGGCCAAACTTTATTAATATTTTTATCTTGGTTATCTTTGGTTTTCTTATCTGGGATTAGTCTATTTGTATTCATTACTTTTTTTGGGGTTTCATTTATTATGTTATTATATCTAATTTTTTTTATTCCAAGATTTGAATACATCAGAAACAGAATTGACTCATTTATTAACCCATCAACAGGCACACACACTGCACAACCAGAAAAAGCTATAGAAGCTATAACAAGCGGTGGTTTTTTCGGAAAGGGTATTGGAGAAGGCACACTAAAGAATAAATTATCAGAAGCACATACAGATTTTATAGTTTCTGTAATATCTGAAGAATTTGGTGTTGTGGTAATTATTTTATTATTAATAATTTTTTTATTTTTTATTTACAATGTATTTAAAAAAATATCCTTTGAAAAAGATGAAAAAATAAAACTCATTTTAGCTGGTTCAATAACTCTTATATTAACTCAAACATTGATTCATTTAGGGGTAAATATAAGACTGTTTCCAACAACAGGTATGACACTGCCATATTTAAGTTACGGTGGATCTTCAATTATAGGAGTTTCTATTTTATCAGGTATAATTTTAAATTTAACTAAGAGAAAAATTAATTAAGATGAATAAAAATCTTTTAATTAGCACAGGTGGTTCCGGAGGACACGTGGTGCCTGCAACGATATTTTACGAACATTTAAAAAAAAATTTTGAAATTATTATAACTACAGATAAAAGAGGTGTTCAATTTCTAAATAAAGAAAAATATAATGTAGAAATTATTAATACACCAAAATTATCAAAGAATTTATTTTTATTACCATTCCAATTATTTTTAATATTGTATTTAATATTTAAATCTTTCTTTTTTTTGAAAAAAAAAAAGATTAAGATATTAATATCTACAGGGGGCTACATGTCCCTACCTTTATGTATAGCTTCTAAAATTCTTAATATTAAAATATTTTTATTCGAGCCAAATATAGTTTTGGGAAGAGCAAATAGGTTTTTCTTAAGTTTTTGTGAGAAAATTTTTTGTTATTCTAATAAAATGAATAATTTTCCAAATAAATTTACCGATAAAATTATAATTATCAATACATTACTAAGAAAGGAATTCTATTTGACAAAGTCAAATGAGAATATAAACAAAGTAATTAATTTATTAATAATTGGAGGCAGTCAAGGAGCAAAGTTATTTGATACAGTGGTTAAAAATTCAGTCATTAAACTTTCAAAAAAATATAAATTAAAAATTTTTCAACAAACGAATTTTAAAAACTATAAAGATTTAAAGAAATTTTATTCTGACAACAGTATTGAAAGTGAATTATTTGATTATAGTGACAATATTATAGAATTAATGAATCAAACACATTTATGTGTTACTAGAGCGGGAGCATCAACTCTAGCTGAATTAACGTTTTTGAATATACCATATTTAACAATTCCTTACCCCTTAGCTAAAGATGACCATCAGTTTCAAAATGCTTTATTTTATAAAAATATGAATTGTTGTTGGTTGCTAAAACAAGAAGATTTAAAAGATGATGTATTATTTAATAATTTGATAAATATAATAAGAAATAAAGAAGATTATCTAAATAAAAAAAAGAATATGAAAAAATTTAGTTATCAAAATACTTGGAATAATATAAATCAAAAACTTATAAGTATAATTAATGAAAATTGAAATAGCAAAAACCGAGATAATTCACTTTGTAGGTATTGGAGGTATTGGTATGAGTGGATTAGCTTTAATAATGAAAGGAATGGGATTTAAAATACAAGGTAGCGATATTTCATTAAATAAAAATATTGAGAGATTAAAAAAAAAAAGGATAAAAATTATAATAGGCCACAAAAAAAAAAATATAGAAAAAGCAACAATTTTAGTAATTTCTTCAGCAATTAAAAAAAATAATCCAGAAATAGTATCAGCAAGAAAGAAGCTACTACCCATTTATAAAAGAGGAGATATGTTGGGTCATATAGCCTCATTAACTAAAAACATTGTTGTTGCTGGGTCACATGGAAAAACAACCACAACTTCTCTTGTGGCAAGTATTTTTTCAAGAACCAAATTAGACCCAACAATTATTAATGGCGGTGTATTAAATTCGTTCAATAACTCAGCAAGATTAGGAAAAAGTAATTGGAGTATTTTAGAAGCAGATGAGTCAGATGGAAGTTTTGTAAAAATTCCACCTACATATTCCATTATAACAAACATAGATAGAGAACACATGGATTACTACAAATCTATAGAAAACCTAAAAAAATTATTTTTAAATTTTATTAAAAAAGTTCCTTCATTTGGAAAATCGTTTATTTGTATAGATGATAAAATTAACAATGAAATAATAAAAAAGATAGAAAATAAAAATTTTTACACATACGGTACAAATGTTAAATCTCAATTTAATATAAAAAATATTAATCAGTCAAAACTTTTTTCAGAATTTAATCTAGATATTAGATTACCAGGGAAAAAAAGAACAATTATTAAAAATATAAAAATTCCACTTCTTGGATTACACAATATTAGAAATGCAGCTGCTGCAGCTGCTGTAGCTATAACAATTGGAATTTCTAAAGATATCATTAAACAAGGTTTAAAAGAATTTAAAGGTGTTCAAAGAAGATTTAATAAAATATTTACATATAGAGAGACTATATTTTATGATGATTATGCTCATCACCCAACAGAAATTAAAGAACTTTTAAATGGTGTTAAAGAAGCTTATAAAAAAGAAGAAATAATTTCTGTGTTTCAGCCACATAGAATATCAAGACTTAAAGATCTTAGAAAAGAATTTAGTTTATCTTTTAAAAATTCAGATATTGTAATTTTATGTCCAATATATTCTGCGGGAGAAAAATTAAAATTAGGTTTTAATTATACTAATTTTGCAAAAGAAATAATAAGAAATTCAAAAGTAAAAGTTTTTTTAGTAAAAGATCAAGAACAATTTACTCATTTTATAAAACAAAGTATTTATGGAAAAAAAATAGTTATAGGAATGGGAGCAGGATCAATCTCAAATTGGATGAGAGAATTACCTGATCAAATATGATAAATATTGAAAAGTTTGAAATTTTTAAAAAAAAAATTAAGAGTAAATTACTTATAAACTATGATTTAAAAAAAACTAATTGGTTTAATATTGGAGGTAAAACAAAAGTATATTTTAAACCTGATAGTTTAAATGAATTAGTTTTTTTTTTAAAAGAATTTGGAAAAAAAGAAAAAATTTTAGTTCTAGGAGCAGGCTCAAATATCTTAATAAGTGACAGTATATTTGATGGAATTGTTATTAAATTAGGTAAAAACTTTTCAAATATTTCATTATTAGCAAATAAGACAATTATAGCTGGCAGTGCAACAACAGATAAAAAATTGTCAGATTTTGCAATGGAAAATGATATAGGGGGTTTAGAGTTTTTATCTTGCATACCAGGGACAGTTGGTGGTGGTTTAAGAATAAATTCAGGATGTTTTGGAAAAGAATTTAAAGATATTTTGTTATCTGTGCAAGCGATTGATAAAAATGGAAATATGAAAACAATACCATCTTCTCGAATAAATTTTGGGTATAGAAAAAGTCCATTAGATAAAGATTTAATATTTTTAAGCGCTTCTTTTAAGGGGGAGTTTAAGAAAAAAACAGAAATTAATAAATTGATTAATGATTTAAAAAAAAAAAAAAATTTAGCTCAGCCAACGAGTCTAAAAACAGGTGGCAGTACATTTAAAAACCCTAAAGACCAAACAGATCAGAAAGTTTGGGAATTAATTAGAAAATCAGTTCCAATTGATAAAAAGTTTGGTGATGCTGAAATTTCAAAAAAACACTGTAATTTTTTTGTAAATACAAAAAATGCAAGTTTTAAAGATATGAAAAATTTAATTGAATTTGTTAAAGAAAATGTAAAAATTAAAACAGGAATTAACTTAGAAACTGAAATAGTAATAATCGATTAAAGATGACAAAAAAAATTTTGATACTTGGAGGTGGAATTTCGAAGGAGAGAGATATAAGTATTCAAACTGCAAAAGCAGTTTTGAATGCATTAAAAAAAAAAAATTATAAAGCAATTATCTGTGAACCAGATGACAATTTATCAAATATAATAAAAAAATTTAAACCCGATGTCGTATTTAATGCTTTACATGGAAGGTTTGGTGAAGATGGATATATTCAAGCTATTCTTGAAAATGAAAAGGTAAAATATACACATTCAGGGGTCTTAGCCTCTTCGATTGCAATGGACAAGGAAATATCAAAAAAAATTTTTTTAAAAAATAATATACTTACACCAAAATATATAAAACATAATATTAGTAATAATTTATTATCTGAAAAAAATTTGATTTCAACTGTGAGAAAAAAATTAAATTTTCCTGTTGTAATTAAACCAATAAATGAAGGTTCTAGTGTAGATGTTTATATATGTACTAAAAAAAGCCTTATAAAAAATATTAAAAAACTATCTCACTATAAGGAAATATTAATAGAAGAATTTATAGCTGGAAGAGAAATACAGGTAGCTATTATGGGAAAAAAAAAGCTAGGGGTGATAGAGTTAAAACCAAAAAGAAAATTTTATGATTATGAGGCAAAGTATAACTTAAAAGCTAAAACAAAACATATAATTCCTGTCAACTTAAATAAAAAAAATTTAAGTAAAATTATGGAAATTGCCCTTAAGGCACACAAGTTGATAAAATGTAGAGGTGTTACAAGATCAGATTTTAAATTTAATAAAAATAAATTTTACTTATTAGAGATTAACACTCAACCAGGGATGACTAAACTTTCATTGGTACCCGAAATTGCAGGATATGCTGGAATGAGCTTTATTGATTTAATTGAATGGATTATAAAAGATGCATCAATTAAAAGATAAAAAATATAAATTATTTTTTTATTTATTCTTATTGATGCTTCTAAGCACAATTAATATAAATTATAATAACAATAAAAATTATTCAGTTGTTGCAATCAAGGAAATAAAAGTTAGTGGATTGTCAAATTTAGATAATTTAAAGACTGAAGAAAATTTAAGTTCAATATTGTTAAAAAATATTTTTTTTATAAAGAAAGAAAATTTAAATAAAATTTTAAACAAGAATAATTTGATAGAAACGACTCATGTTAAAAAAATTTATCCTGATTTATTAAGTATTACTATTAATAAAACAAATTTTTTAGCCATAACAAATCGGGAAAATAAGAAATTTATAATAGCCTCTAATGGAAAGTTAATATCTTTTGATGATGTTGATTTATTGCTGCAAAAATTACCCTTTGTATTTGGCAATGTTAAAAATGATTATTTCATAAATTTAAAAAAAATAATTGATAGATCTAAATTTGAATATAAAGAAATTGAAGCATTCTACTTTTATCCAAGTAATAGGGTCGACATTAAAACAAGAGATGGTATTTTAATAAAACTTCCACAAAAGAATTTACACAAGGCACTAAGAATAGCTAATCTTATTAAAAAAAATAATAAATTTAAAAACAATAAGATTCTTGATTTAAGAATTGTAAATCATATCATTACATCTAATGAATGATAAAAATTTTGATTTTTTTATAGATTTAGGTTCATCAAAGATTAGAATTGTTGCTTTTAATAAATTCAATAAAGATGAAAAGATTATAGTTGAAAAAAATAATATTTTATTATTAAAAAAAGACCAGTTAAATCTTTTTGAAACAGAAAAAGTTATTAAAGAGATTATTTATGAATTAGAAAAAAAAACTAAAGTTTACATGAATAATATTAGTGTAATGCTTGATACATCAGATGCATTATGTATTAGTTTGTCCTTATCAAAAAAAAATGATGGAAAATTTATTGATAAAAAAGATGTACAATATTTAATACAAGATGCGAAACAACAAATCTTAAAATCTTATCCCGATATAAGCATTATCCATATAATCATAAGTAATTATAAAATTGATAATAAAGATTATGACCACTTATCAGAAAATATTAAATGTAAATTATTTTCAATTGACATTTTTTTTATTTGTTTCCCAAAAATAGTAATTAAAAATTTAGAAAATTTATTTCAAAAAAACCAGATATCAATTAATCAATTTTTATGCTCAAGTTATGCAAAATCTTTAAATTATAAAGAGCAATTCCCAACTTTTGAAAAAATTACTTTTATAGATATAGGATATGAAAAAACCTCAATTATAATTTATGATAAAGAAAAGTTAAAAGCTTTTAATATACTGAGCATAGGAGGCAATCATATAACAAAAGACATTTCAAAAGTTTTAAATTTGAATATAGAAGATTCAGAAATAATAAAAATTAATTTAAATAGAGATATTTTTTTTTCAGGAAAAAATGAAAATAAAGAAATATTTCAATCAAATTTTTTAGCTCAATCTATAAAAAAGAATATATCCTCGGAATTAATAAAAAAAATAATCTTTGCAAGAATTGATGAAATTTTGAAATTAAGTTTTAATACAATCAAGTTCCATGAAGATTTAAATGATATTAACAAATTAAAAATTGTATTAACAGGAGATGGATCTAAAATTTTGGACAATAATTTTATTAATATTAGAGAAACTGTACCACTGTTCGACGAAATAGATTTTTTGATGGAATCAGGAGTTAATATTTGTGAATCGGGACTTAAATTAAGTAAGGGTCTTAATAAACACGAAGTTGTAACAATTCCAAAAAAAATAGTTGGCACTGGATTTTTTGAAAAGTTATTCCATTTTTTCAGCTAAAAATTTGTATTTTCCTGTAACATTTGTTGTTTTTAAAAAATTTAAAACATCATTATAAGTTTCATGTGTCAGCTCTTAATCAAAAAACAATTAAAAAAACAATTATAATTGATGGTGTAGGTCTCCATACTGGAGAGTTAGCAAGAATGAAAATCCACCCTGCTGAACCAAATAGTGGGATTATTTTTAAAAGAAGCGACCTTAGTGAGAAAAATTATATTATACCAAGTATATTCAATGTAAGTAATGCAACACTTTGCACAACTATCTCAAATGAATATGGTGCAAGAGTATCAACTATTGAACATTTGATGGGAGCGTTATTTGGAAAAGGTATTGACAATGCCCTTATAGAAATTGATTGTGAAGAAATTCCAATTTTAGATGGATCAGCAAAAATATTTGTTGAGAAAATTGATTTGGCTGGAATTAAAATAAGCAATACTCCAATTAAGATAATAAAAATTGAAAAAAAAGTTTTATTTAATGATGGAGCTAAGTTCATTTCTATTGAGCCAAATAAGATAAGTCTAGATATAGATTTTGAAATTAAATATGACAATTCATTAATTGGAAATCAAAGTAATAAAATTAATGTGTATGAGTCAGATTTAACAGATATATATAATTCAAGAACATTTTGCCTATATGAGGATATTGAAAAATTAAAAAAGATGAACCTTGGAAAAGGTGGAAGTTTAGATAATGCGATAGTTGTTAAAGATGATGTTGTATTGAATGAGGGTGGTCTGAGAAATAAAAAAGAATTTGTAAATCATAAAATTTTAGATTGTATAGGAGACCTTTATTTATCAGGCTTTAAGATTATAGGAAAAATAGTATGTTCACAGGGTGGACATAAACTTACCAACCAATTATTAAGAAAAGCATTTATTGATAAAAGCAATTTTTCAATAATTGAAATTAAAGAAAAAAACATCCCACACACAATTATTAATCGAAATATCTTAAAATCGATCGCATAAAAGTTTACAGATATAAAAAATATCTGTTAAATACTTAAAATGAATAATATTCTTAAAATTATATTTGTCATAATTTGCTTCTCTTTAAGCTCATGTTCAAAAGAAGAAAATATTACTATTCTAAGAGATGAAAGTTTAGAAATACAAATGGTTGATGCCTATAGAGAGGCTCTTAAAGCTTTTAATGAACAAGATGTTTTATTTGCAGCTAAAAAATTTAATGAGGCCGAATTATTATATCCACAATCAATATGGGCACCTAAAGCCGCGTTAATGGCAGCGTACTCATATTATACTCAAGATTATTTTGGTGATGCAACCTTTGAATTAGAAAGATTTATTAAAACATATCCAAATAATCCAAAAATTGATTACGCACACTTTCTTTTAGCTATGTGTTATTATGAAAGTATTATTGATGAAAAAAAAGATTTAAGACCTCTTTTAAGAGCACAAGAAAAATTTAAATTTGTAATAAAAGAATATCCCACAACAGACTTTGCGCTAGATTCTCAATTTAAATTAGATTTGATATTTGATATGTTGGCATCAAAAGAAATATATTTAGGAAAGCACTACATGAAAAAAGAAAAATGGGTTGCAGCAATTAATAGGTTTAAAAATATTGTAGAAGAATACAGTACAACCATTTATGTTGAAGAGGCATTACATAGACTTGTAGAAATATATTATAAAATAGGCTTAGTAGAAGAGTCAAAAAAATATGCTGCATTATTGGGATATAATTATTTAAGTAGTGATTGGTATAAACAGTCATACCGTGTTTTTAATAAAGACTATTCATCTTCAACCTCGAAAATAAAAAAAAAAGGAAATTTTATTACTAGAAAATTTAAGATTCTTTTTGATTAATAAATGGTAAGTGAATCAATTAAAAAAAAATATTTAAAAAATATTAAATTAATTAAAAAATACAATCAACTTTATTACGATAAAAATAAGTCAGATATAAGTGACTCTGAATTTGATAAAATTAAAAAAGAAATTATTGACCTAGAGAACAAATATAGTTTTTTAAAAAACAATAATTCACCCTCAAAATCAGTAGGCTTTAAACCCTCAAAAAATTTTAAAAAAGTAAAACATAGAATGCCTATGCTTTCATTAGGAAATGCTTTTAATGAAGAAGATTTAATCAATTTTGAAAAAAAAATATTTAATTTTTTGAGTTTAAAGAAATTAGAAGATATAGAGTATAGTGCTGAACCCAAGATAGATGGTATATCAGCTTCTTTAATATATGAAAAAGGTAAATTTATAAAAGGATTATCTAGAGGAGATGGAAAAGAAGGGGAGGATATTACTGAAAATTTAAAAACTATAAAAGATATACCTAAGTTCATAAATATAAGAAATTTTCCAACAGAAATTGATATTCGTGGAGAAGTATTCATACAAAATAATGATTTTGAAAAAATTAATGAAAAATTTGCCAACCCGAGAAATGCTGCGTCTGGGTCATTAAGACAAAAAGATCCAAAAATAACAAGCAAAATTCCACTAAGATTTATTGCGTATACTTATGGATATGAAAAAGGAATGAAAATCAAAACCCAATCTGAATTTTTATATAATCTAAAATTATGGGGTTTTAAAATAAATCTATTTAACAAAACAATTAAAGGAATTAAGAATTTAATTTTAAATCATAAAAAAATTGAGAAAAAAAGAAATGACATTGAATTTGATATTGATGGCATTGTTTATAAGGTTAATGATTTTGAGTTACAAAAAAGATTAGGTTTTGCAGCAAATGCACCTAGATGGGCAGTGGCTCACAAATTTTCATCAAATAAATCAGTTTCTGAAATCTTAAGTATTGAAATTCAAGTAGGAAGAACTGGAGCACTTACACCTGTGGCCAAAATAAAAACCGTGAACATAGGAGGGGTTATGGTTTCTAACGCGACACTTCATAATGAAGACGAGATAAATAGAAAAGATATAAGGGTAGCAGACACAGTAACGATTGAAAGAGCTGGTGATGTAATTCCACATGTTGTTTCTGTAGATTTAAATAAAAGAAAAAAAAATTCAAAAAAATTTATATTTCCAAAATATTGTCCATCTTGTGGATCTAAAACTATTAAAGATTTTAATGAAACAACTAAAAAACAAGATGCTGTAAGAAGATGCACCAGTGAAGGATACGAGTGTAAAAAAATTGCAATTGAAAAAATAAAACATTTCGTATCAAAAGAAGCGTTTAATATAGATGGATTCGGAAAAAAAATTGTTGAAAATTTTTGGTATCTTAATTTAGTAAAATTACCACAAGATATTTTTAAACTAGACTACGAAAAAATTAAAGTTTTAGAAGGATGGGGAGACTTATCAGTATCAAATTTAAGATATTCCATAGAAGATAAAAAAAAAATTTCTCTTGAACGATTTATATATTCTTTGGGTATTAGACATATTGGACAAGAAAATGCTAAACTTTTAGCTAGACATTTAAAATCATCTGAAAATTTCTTCGATTTAACTACGAACAAATTCATGAATGAACTAGTAAACATTGATGGAATTGGAGCAACACAGATAAAATCAATTAATAATTTTTTTTTAAATAAAACCAATTTAAAAGTCTTAACTGAACTTAAAAAGATACTTATAATAGCAAAAGTTTCCCAATTAAATAAAAATGGTTCATTAAAAAATAAAACATTTATGTTAACTGGAAAATTGACTGAAATGAGTAGAGCTGAAGCTAAATCTTTAATAGAACAAAATTCAGGAAAAATAATTACCAATGTAAATAAAAAATTAGATTATTTAATTGTCGGGGAAAAACCTACTTTAAAAAAAGTTAATAATGCAAAAGAATTAAAGATTAGCGTTATATCTCAAGAAGAATGGACAAATATGTTAAAAAAGACTAGTTAACCATTTTCTCTCTTTTATATTCAAAAATTTATAATAGTTAGAATAAATAGCTAAATGATATTTAAATAAATAGTCTTTTTCAATTTTATTAAGAAGTTTATAATTTATTAAATTTGTCTCTATAGGAGCTAAAGTTAAATTCTCAAACTGCAAATTTTTTTTGTACTTTTTTATATAAAGTAAATTTTCTATTCTAATTCCATAATGACCTTTTTTGTAATATCCTGGCTCATTACTTAAAATCATACCTTCTTTAAGTTTAATCGAATTATATTTGGATATAGATTGAGGTCCTTCATGGACATTTAAAAAGAAACCAACTCCATGACCTGTTCCATGAGCATAATCTAAACCATCTCTATTTAAGAATTGTCTTGCACGTTTATCAATTTGTTTTCCAGTATAAGTTTTATTTAGATTTGTTTGTACAACAGCTATATGACCCTTTAGTACATTGGTAAATATATTTTTAATCGATTCATTTTGTTTAGAAAAACAAATTGTTCTTGTTACATCCGTAGTACCAAAATTATATTGCCCACCTGAGTCACATAAAAAAATGTCATTTTTTTTTATAACTTTATTAGATTTTTTATTTACTTTATAGTGAATGATAGCCCCATTAGGTCCTGTGCCAGCTATAGTATCAAAACTTGGAAATAAATAATTTTTATTAAGTCTTCTAAATTTCTCTAATTTATTTTTTGCATCTAATTCAGTTATTTTTTTTTTATTTATATTTTTAATCCAAAAAATAAATTTAGTTAAAGCAAGACCATCCTTAAAATGAGCATTTATCATATGTTTTATTTCGAATTTATTTTTAATAGATTTCATCATGTAGCATGGATCGACTTTAAGCTTTATATTAAATAATTTTTTTATAATAGATTCATTAGAAATAGAGCATGATAAATTATCTATACAAAAATTTTTGCCTTTTAATTGATAAATTATTTTAGAAAAATCTTTATAAGCGCAGAATATTAAATTTTTATATTGCTTATCTTTTTTTATCTGGGAAATTTTTTTAGGACATGAAAAAAAAAATATCTTTTTCTTATTTGTTAAAATAATTTTAGAATTAGGTATAGGACTATTTGGATTGTCTTTACCTCTCAAATTTAATAACCAGGCCACGTTTTCTGGTGAGCTTATAAATATATTTTCAATATTATTAGATGTTATTTTTTTTATTAGTCTATTAACTTTAGAACCAAAACTTTCACCAGTGATCTTATTATTTAAGGAATAAAACGAATTAATAAAATATTTATTTTTTTCTTTATAAATTTTATCAATAAAATTTTCTTCAATTGGCTGCAAATTAAAAATATTATGAAAACTTCTCTTCATTGATGAACTTGTAAATAACTGAGGATCAAACCCTAGTAGTAATTTATTTTTGTATTTTTTGAAAATATTTTTTATTGAAAATTTTGGTATTTCAATTACTTTAAAATATTTACCAGATTGGATTTGAGCCTGAAGAGTGTATCTCCCATCAACAAATAAAAAATTGTCTTTTTTTAAGATTATAGCAAACCCTGCCGATCCACTGAAATTAGAAATTGTTTTTAGACGATCTGGTGAAGCAAATTCAGAAAAGTAAGCATCATTTTTTGGAATAATATATCCATCTAAATTATAATTATTTATTAATTTTTTTAATTTTAAAATTCTTTTTTTCATTATTTAATTCTTTTTTGATACCTTATCCAGCCTGGGCTTTTTGCTCCATCTTCAATTTCTAAATCTTGATTAAATTCAAAATCATCTTCATTGTTATCTTTTTCATCAAAAAAGCTATTTTTTTTGATATTTTTTTCTGGCAATTCTTCAATAAATCTTGAGGCCATACTATCAATCCAATCTCCTTGGTAAAATCTGTTCATTGAAAATGATATTAGAGCTTTTTTCTTTGCTCTTGTGATTCCTACATAAGCAAGTCTTCGCTCTTCTTCTAGACCACTTTGTCCTTTTTCTTCGAT
>Ga0114997_10002633_pt1 | contig 14393 bp, 8 predicted proteins | sample ArcticOcean_MG_C_2_FD_87045 | JGI IMG/M metagenome (GOLD analysis project Ga0114997, IMG submission 87045) | Marine microbial communities from western Arctic Ocean - ArcticOcean_MG_CB4_136 | ecosystem: Environmental > Aquatic > Marine > Oceanic | place: Arctic Ocean: Canada Basin | collected... | reverse complement strand
AGATGGATTCGCGTACGACCAGTTTCCGTTCACCGAGGAGGAATTTTCCTACGCTTTGGGTAAGTTTGGCCGAGTGAGAAGAAAGTTAGCCAAAGCGTCCGGGTGCATGATGGAATACGTCGGACGAGTCGCAATCATGAGCGGGAACAAAGAACAAAGAGCGAGGTGTTGGGATTACACCAACTGGTTGATGAAACAAAGACGAAACAACGGCACGTGTTCGGTCGATCCGAACGCGCGAAACGATTGCGAAATTTGCGACGTTCCTGGATCGATCGATTTACCTCGCTTACAAGGAAACTGTCATAAAGTCGAAGAAGCTACCGGGACGTTTATTTTCACCACCGATTTCGAAAAACCAGTCGTCGAAGGTCAAGACAAAACGTTGCTCATTTGCTCTCACGACTCCGCCAGCAGACGCAAGGCTCGAAGAATGGTGGAAGATTTAATCGACGGCAGACGAGACGTGTTCCAAGACAACAACCGAGGAGGCCCGAGAGGAAGAGGAGGAGGAGGAGGAAACAGAGGAAGAGGAGGACAACAACAACAACAACAACAACATCAACATCAACGCGGGATGAGAAACGACGGCGGCGGCGCCGCGGAAGCCTGCCGAAACTTCCAAATGGGTCGGTGTACTCGAGGCAACCAGTGCAAATACTCACACGACATGTCCATGGCGCCGATGCAAATGGGCGGCGGGAGCGGCGCAAACCGAGGCGGGAGAGGCTACGATGACAACCACCCCCGAAACAACAACAACAACAACGGCGGCGGAAGAGGAGGATCTCAAATCATAAACCGACTCAGTCGAGGCGGCAACTCCGGTGGTGGTGGTAATGGCAACAGAGGCCGTCCGTATTAAACAACCTTTTATCATCGTAAGAAAGAGAAAGAGAGAAAGAGAGAGAGAGAAAAACACCCCGTAACATTAAGAAAGAATCTTATTATATTAGCGCTTATTATTAGATGTAATACTGACGTTTTATCCGCATTGATCATCCACACGACGAAAAGATATATACATAACACTCTACTACGAGTAATGTCGCTGCGCGGGGACAACCCCTCTCGCTACAGTCGATACCACTTGAAGAGAGACCTCGCTGGTGTTTCTCTCAACAACAGCAGCAAGTCTTCTTCGTTGAAACGCGCGAGTCTACTTTCCGGATTGCTTTTCGTGTTCATCCTTCCGTCGGTGTTGAACATCGAACATCGCGCGCGGAAACACCATCACCATTACTCTTCTGAGTATTCGAGAGGAGCGAACAATAATAACAACAACGACGTAAGGTTGAGGTTTAAAACGCGAGAAGAGAACCACAGGGAGAACGATCGATTGCAGCACGAGTGGTGGAGAGACGCGCAAGAAGGGCTCGGGAAAGTTTGGCACAAAGTCTTTGACGAAGAGGACGAATCTTTGACGAATACGGACGTGTACAAGCCGGAGAAGTTTGGACATCAAGTGGCGAAGAAGACGCACGAACGAGTGGTTGGGAATACAGACGAGAACGCGAGAAACGATGGAGGAGAGTTCAACTTAGATAAAGCGATAGCGGAAGAGATGAGCAAAGACGACGACGACGACGAGGACCACATCGAGGGGACGACGTGGAAAGGCGGCGTGCCCGTGGTGAAAGGACACAAGACGTGCGAGTATTGTTCGAACAGAGGCGCGTGTTTGACGGAGACGACGTGTCAATGTCCGGCGATTTACGAAGGCGAGAGGTGCGAGAAGTTGAGAGATTTCGTGGACCATCCGAGGGTGATGAAAGGGTTCAAGAAAGGATTTGAAGGCGCGAGTTTGTTGGCGAAAGCGAACACGAAGAATAACATGCCGCTGATGGTGAGGAGGAATCCTGGACAACCCGCGCACCCGGGGACGGAGAAGGCGATGGTCACGGAAATCGGGAAGTTGACGAGACCGAGCAGGGATAAGTTGCCGGAGGAAGATCCGTTAGGATCGGTGGTGTTCGAAACGTGCGCGATTGTCGGGTCTAGCGGTATTTTGTTGAAACACTCGCACGGCGCCGATATCGATTCGCACGACGTGGTCTTTCGATTCAACTCGGCGACGACGAAAGGGTTCGAAAAGAATGTTGGGGCAAAAACGACGCATAGAATTACCAATTCCAGAAATTACGGGTTTCGAGAGTACGATTCCGAGTGCGTCGTGCAACACATGCGCAACGAAATGTCCTTGGTGAAGATGTTCAAGAAACGCGCCAAGTATCCGGGGTTGAATTTATACGGCGTGCATCCGCAGTTGCACGGGTGGGTGGATAAGTCGTTTTCTTTTTTAGTCACCAGTGGTTTATTTGGAGCATTAATCGCCGCGCACAAGTGTGCTTCGGTGGATTTGTACGGCTTTCAAGTCTCAAGACACCACGGCGTGCAGTACCATTACTACAACGCCGTGGATGAACCGGCGAACGAGGAGAGAGACGGCGACGAGTGGTTAGCGGTGAAATCGTTAGTAGAAAGCGGTGTTTTGCACTTTGCGGATCCGTGTATCATTGAATGTCACGAAAGCGCGCGAGCTTGTTTGAATTGTCAGGAAGAACACGGGGACGACGTGCATTTGAGTCACCACGCGGGAGGCGCCGGTGGAGATTCGTATTCTTCCTCTTCTTCGTATGGTGCGACGACGACAAATAACGCGCACGGGAACCGAGGACGACGAGGTGGTGCGAAGCACGCCGCGAAAAAGAGTCACAGCAGCCACGATTTCCAGAGCGAGTTTAGAAGCGGTAGTAGTGATAGCGATAGCGACAAAACCGAGGACGACGACGACCAAGTTTCGCAATCGTCCTCCTCGGACGAGTTCACGCATTAGATAATATATGTATATAGAAAACAACCTCTAATAGTAAAAGTAGTAATACACTCCAGCCCCTATAACTGCAAAAACTGTCCCGCCAACTGTCATCGCGAGCTCTTTATATTTCATCCCTACCGCCACGAGGTATCGCACCGCGCTCAACCCGAGCGCCTTCTTCGCGCCTTTCCCCGCCACTCTAAACAAAATCACCCGCAGAGCCGCGCCTAAAGAATCTAAAAACAAAAACGTTCGTCTCCGACTGCCTCTTTTTGCCATCCCGTACGCGAAGCACGTCAACGCTCCGGGTAAGACGAGTAAAATGGCGACTCCGTACGTGCGCATTAAGCGTTCGCTTTCTCGCACTTTCGCTTTGCTCACTTTCAACCAACTCCTCCTCTTCTCTTTGGTGAGATACGCGACGATATCTTTCCCGTACCATCTCCCGCTGAAGAAGTACAAACAATCCTCGATGACTCTTCTCACGACGCCGATGAGAACGAACGAGTAGAAAGGCATGTTTGCCGCCGAGGCGATGGTTAAGTTTACATCGTTCGCGTTTAAGAGAAGTAATAACGTGGGCATTTGGCCGATGATTAGGATTAAAACGTCCGCGAGTTTCCCGAGAATGTTGACGAATGAAATCAGGAACACGCACTGGCGCAAGGTCAAAAGAGGGGGTCTTATTTTGGTCGCGCGATTACTTGAGGAGCGCGTGGAGACTACCATTTTGATGATGAAATTTCGGTGATATCGCTTCACAACAAAGAATAGATACTAAGAACACAAAACGAATACTATTCAACGGGATGTAATGAAGCACATCTCTCCATTAGAGGGGAGCAAAATTAGGGGATTTCACTCACAAAGATGATGATGCCAGACGATGAGAATAACGCCACCACCTCCTCCTCAAAAATCGTCTCTGTCGTCCTGGTCGACAAGCGAGACCAACCGTGCACGCACGAAGACGAGCTGAGGAAGTTTGGTTTGCTCTTATCCTCCTTTTCTTCTGATGAAAATGATGATGACAAAAGAGCGACAAAACGACGGAGAAAAGAAGAAGACAAAGAAACGAGGGACCTAAACGTGGACGACGACGAGAGAAAGAGGAGCATAATTCGATCGAAATTCGACGAGTATAACAGCCAGGCGGATGGTTTCGTGGGAAGGTTTTGCGAGGAGGAGGAGGAGGAAGAGCAGCTTCGGCGTCGGTTTGAGGATGATGAGGGTGTGAAAGAGAGAGTGCACGTGCTAGGGGATGCGTTGGTGGCGAGATGTTTGAGAAGAATGTTCCACGGCAAAAAGGATGGAGAGGAAAGCGAATTCATCACGGAAGAGGACGTTTTAGACGCGGATTTTGAGAAAAGCGAGGTTTGGGACGCGATTGGAGCGCGTAGGACTAATGGTAGGAGCATCGAGGATGGCGATGAAAACGATTCTCGAGTACGCGTCGTCGTCGTCTCGGCGCTGGAGTCGTTCGAGTCGCGGGCGAAAATCGACCGGTTGTGCAAGAAGTTTAAAGTCATTTTAGTGGACGTCGGCATCGAAGACGATCGAGGATCGGTTTTTGTGGTAGATTCGAAACAAAACACGACGAGTTACGAGTGTTTGCCGAGAGATTTAGATGAGAGTAGTTTAAAGAAGAAAGAGAAGGCGCCGTCGTGCGTGTTGGAGAATTTCCCGTTTCAGTTTTCGCACTGCGTGGAGTGGTCAAGGCACGTATTTGAGAGGATTTTCGTGAAGGAAGCAAAGGATCATTACGAGGAGGAGTTGAGAAGAGCAGAGGAAGAAGGAGGTGAAAGAGTTTACGATGAAGGTTTCGTGGAGGCTGATTCGGCGAATCGCGCGAATCGATTATTCGTCGAGCTCTTTCAGACGAAAATAGACGCCATTCGCGAGAGTTTTCCGAGAGATAAAGACGACGGGAAGTTTTGGGGCGACGAGAAAGGAAAGAGGTTTCCAGAACCGGTGAGTAACTTTAAGACCGAAATGAAACGAGTGCACACCGAGTTTCTCTTAGCCGCCCAAACTTTGTACAAGTTGAATTATCACAACGATAGGCCGACGTGGGATTATAGTCTACGAAGATTCGAAAGCTTAAACGGTAAAGCGCGATGGGACCATGCGATATTCGTGGAAACGTGCGCGTTACTTCGCGCGAGAACGTATCGTATTGACGTTCCAAAGTATACGTACGAAACGCATCGAGACGTTTTGTTCGATCTGCCTCGGAAAAATCCAGTCGCCGGATTCGTGGCGGCAAAAATCGCTTCGAGAGAAATCAAGAAGATTTTGTTGAATGAAGAAAAAGAGCGTCGCAGTCAAAACTCTTTCTTCAACGTCGTCACGAACGATTTTGTCGCTTTCGAGTGTCCATCGGCGTTTGTAGAAACAACCACGAATCGAAGTCGAAATCTTCCGGATTTGCAATGGACAATCTGGTCTGTTATCGACATCGATTGTTTTCTTCCTGGAAAGAACACGCTCGGAGATTTCTTACAAACCTTCCGCGAACAGGTTGGTTTAGAACCAGCGTCCGTTGGCGCCGGCGCTGCGCTCGTGTATATGGAATTTATGAGTAAAGAGAAACGAGCTATGCGAGAGAAAATGTCCGTGGTGGATGCGATTCGAGATACGTTGAATAGTAGCGCTAGCCTTAGTAAAGAAGCGTTCGAACCAATCAAGAGGAAGAATGGCGAAGAGGAATACGTCGTGTTAACCGTCCAAGCCGTGGACGAGAAGGATGAGGATAAAGATATTCCGGATGTGATTGTTCGCGTTAAATAAATGAAAGAATTAGAAATAATAATAATAGATTTTTAAAAAGACATCAGAGAGAAACACTCTAACACGGCGCGAGCGAAGCAATAAATGATAATAATAACTGTGATGAATACTTACAACTCTAACTCTTGATTGACTTTGCGTTTCCACTTGTCCGCATTCTCGTACGCGTTTGCAAAACTCAACCCATCGCCGTCGATGCTGCATCCTGGAAAAAGCCAGTATCGCATCTTCGCGCCTAAAACTTCTCTTAAATTTCCGCTCAATCCAAGACTGTACGGATGTTCTATTTTCTTAATCGTGGTGGTCGCGTTGGTTCCAGTTGCTTTATTACTACCATCGCCGCCTTTGCTACTACTCGTCGTCGTCGTCGTTCTTTCGCCATTCTCTCCAATTGGGTGCGTCAACGTCAGTTTTGAACGCACGCCTTCGTAGTGTTCAATCGTCGTGCAATTCTTCGACGTTAACCACACGTGCCACGCAAACAACAAACCGATCGCAAACAATAAGGGGAACGAAACCATTAACGCCGTCACTTCACATATTGCGTCCCAATCCCACGCATTACTATCACTATTACTCCCTGTCGTCGTCGCCGCCGCCGCCGCAGCCGCCGTATTACTCGCTAGTTTCTTCTTACTATTACCGCTTTCGCTCGCCACCATGTTCCAACTCAAAATCATCGCCGAGTGCCCAACCGCCAACACCGCGTAGAATAAAAACAAGAAAAACGCTTTATAATTTTTATGCCCGACGCAATTATTAATCCATACGCAGTGATGATCCATCCTCAGCACGCATTTTTGGCACACTCTGCAGTGATGCGCTCTCGGCGGCTTATAGGCGTTGCACTTTTGGCAAAAACGTTTCAAGCCTTTCCCTTTCCGCTTCACCTCCCAAAAGTTATTCGCATCTTCCATGTCCGGTTGCCAACCGTCCGGGACTTTCCCAGCCTCGCACATCACCGAAGCTACGTATAAACACAGCGCTAACGACGTGGTTACGAACAAAATCGACCGGTGAATGGTCCCGTCCACGCTCGTCTCGAATCTGCCCCACAACACGATCGTGCTCGTCGTGTAATAGAGGAATCCAAAGAGAAACAAGACGAAGAACACCGGCAAGGACATCTTCTGCCAAACTCTGCGCATTACGCGACGCGCGCGCTGGCGCCGCGTTAAAGACACTTTCGGGGTCGTCACCATCGGCGTCATTGGAAACGTCGTCGTTTAGATAATAAGAAACGACGACGGGCGAACAACAACAACAGCTTCTTTGCTATCACTTTCTGATTTTCCCGCACTTGCACCCGCTCCCGCACTTGCACCCGCTCCCGCACGAGCAGTCTCTCCACGGACACCCCGACGATGATGATAACGATGAAGATGAAGATGAAGAAGTCGTCGCGGCCGGCGGCTTGGTAGCAGCGGTTGAAGTTGAAGGAGTAGATGTGTTTCCGAACCCGAAAAATCCCATTTGTGTGCCTTTTGAGTGAAGATTTTTGGGGAAGAAAAAAAGACGTCATTTTTAACGCACAAAAGCGCTCTCTGCTCCCGCCGCTGCTCCTGCTTCTCCGCGAAGACGACGACGAGTTCGATGATTTTCGTTTCGGGAGGATCTCGTTTATTTTCTCTCGCGGTAAAAGTCGAAGATACCGGAAGAAGACCACCTTCTTCTCGTCGCAACAAAACAGCATTATTAACAGTTGGGGAGAGAAAAGGCAAACGACGACCCCGGTATGGGACGACGGTGAACGAGAGCAGTAAAACTACTACTGCCTCGACGAACAATAATAGTAATAATTCGAACAACAACAAAAACGTTTCAAAAGATTTAGAACTCGCGGAGCTGTTATTCGGCGCCGCGTCGACGTCGTTCGCGTTGACCGTGGATGCAATCACCTCTGGTCTCGATTTCGTCCAAAAAGTCACCTCGACTGAGAAACCTTCGAGTAAATATCCGCCCGGGCCGGATTTCGATAGCGCACTCGAGATGGGACAAAATCCGTTGAAGTTTATAGAGGAAGTGAAGAGCAGGTACGGTCCCGTCGCTGGCTTGCGGTTGGCTGGGGAAAACGTCGTTTTAGTCTCCAAACCGAGCGTGGCGAAACAGGTTTTAATCGACGACGAGGCGAGCTTTACGAAGAAAGGAACGGCGTTTTTCCCGTCCAGTCGATTGGCCGGAGATGGTTTGTTGGTGACGGATGGGGACGTGTGGAGATCGCAGAGGAGATTATCGAATCCGGCGTTTCGAAAAGCCGCGGTGGAAACGTACGCGAAAGCGATGAATGAGTGCATCGAGGAAACCATTCGCACGCGATGGCGAACAAACGGAGAGAGGGATATTTACGAGGATTTTAACGAGGTGACGTTACAAGTAGTCTGCAGGACGTTGTTTGGAGAAGATGCGGTTGGAACGAAAGGGAAGGAAATTGTGGATTCAATTCGAGTCGCGTTCGAGTATTTCGCAAAGAGAAGCAGCGGGATTGAGATGATTTTACCGGAATGGTTTCCTCTACCCTCGAATATCTCGTTCAACGACGCGGTGGATCGGCTCGATAACGCCGTCTACGCAATCATCGATAAACGATTAGCAGAGATGGAGGAGCCGTGTTTCATAGCTTGTGCGACGCAAGAGATGGATTTACTAGACCGATTATTATCGGCGTCGTTGGACGATTTAGTCGAAGACGAGGAAGATCGAGTGTTGAAAGGAGCGATGGCGAGCTCGTCTAACGACGACGACGACGACGCCGTCACCAATAATAACAGAAATAAAATGTCCAGGAAACAACTTCGCGACGAAGTGATGACTTTAATCGTTGCCGGTCAAGAAACCTCCGCGATCGTGTTAACGTGGGCGTTGGCGTTTGTCGCCAAAGACGAAAGTTTTGGCGAACGCATCGCGAAAGAAGCGACGGAAGCGCGCATTTTAGCCTCCAAAAGGTTGAAGAAAATCCCCTTAGAAAAAGAACAAGAAGAATGCACGATCGCGGAAGAAGTCATCGACGACGACGATAACTGCAAAGAACCAGAGTCGGACGTTATCGCGCAAACCGAGTTGACGTTTGAATCCATCAAAGACTTACCGTTCACCGAGGCGATCATTTTAGAAACCATGCGTCTGAAACCGCCGGCGTACATAGTCGGTCGCTCAAACTCCATCTCGGACGTGCACTTGGACGAGAATAACAAATACGACATCCCGCGAGGCTCTACAATCCTCGTCAGTCCGTACCTCGCTCACCGCGACGGTCAATACTGGAGTAAACCGAACGAGTTCGACCCGAACCGATGGCTCGCCCTCGACCCGGAAACGAACCAACCGTACGCTCGAACCGCCTTACGAGGCATGGGGTACAAAAACACCTACTTCCCGTTCGGCGCGGGCCCGCGCGTGTGCATCGGCGCACAATTCGCCATGTTAGAAGCCATCATTCTCCTCGCGTGTTCCTGTGAAAAGAGGCGGTTTGATTTGCTCGACGATACTAATGATAATACTAACAACAACAACTCACCCGGTAGTAAAGGCGGCGGGTTTCCCAAAGACGCCGCTGGAATCACGTTGCGGCCGGAGAGTCCGGTGAAGATGAAAGTTTCCGCCATCCGGAGGAAAAATCTTTAATTACGTTTTGTAATACAGTACTTCTCGTTCTACATTTTTAGTCTTGTCTAACACCCTCTTGGGGAACATAAAGGAGATAACGCCCGTCATATTTATTCACGCTTCTCTTATATGTAAAATGACCGACCACGGTTCCGCCACCTGGGAGGGATGGTATTGCGTCTCCGTCGTATTCCTCATGTTCGTGTTGCTTCTCAAAAACGTCGCCGGTCCGGACATACTCATGCTCGGCGCTTTAGCGCTCGAGCTCGCCGCCGGCATCGTCCCCATCGAGAGCGGACTGAAAGGATTCTCCAACAAAGGTTTACTCACGGTCGCGTGTTTATTCGTCGTCGCGAGTGGGATTTCCAACACCGGCGCGTTGGATTATTACATGGGGAAGTTGTTAGGGACGCCTAAGTCAGTCGCAGACGCGCAGTTAAGGTTGATGATGCCCGTTGCCATCGTTTCCGCGTTCTTGAACAACACCCCGGTGGTGGCGATTATGATTCCAATCGTCCAAAAATGGTGCCGAAAGTGTAAGATTTCGCCGGCGCAGTTATTCATCCCACTTTCCTTTTCATCCATTCTCGGTGGGACGTGCACTCTGATAGGAACGAGCACGAATTTAGTCGTCGACGGGATGAGAAAAGAAAGGTACCCGGAGGAAAAAGCGATTGGATTGTTCGAGTTGAGTAAATACGGAGTGCCGGTGTTGTTGAGCGGATTGTGTTACATGCTCGTGGCGAGTCCATTTTTATTACCGGGCGGGAAGAAAGAGAATAAAGAAGATTCTGGGAACGGCGGAGGAGATATGAACGATTCAGAAGATTTAACGGTTGGTGCGGTGGTACCGAGAGGAAGTCCGGTGGTGGATTCACCCGTGGCTATTTTGAGAGGATTGAACGGTTTGTATTTAGTGAGCGTGCAGAGAGGCGACGTGGTGATGCGCGCGGTGCAACCGGAGTTTCTCTTGGAAGCGGGCGACGTTCTTATTTTTACCGGGTTGGTGGATAAAATCGGCGAGGTGTGCGAAGAGCACGGGTTGGTGCCGTTGACGCACGACGTGGAGGAGAAGATGGTTGGAGGCGCGTTTCCGGAAAGCGTATCGATCGGAGGGAGTCAAGGAAATAGTTTAGATCCGAGTCCGAAATGGGCCGGCCCGGGGGATCCGTTTAGTAGTAGCAGTGATGGTGGTAATAAAGAGTTCGCGAAAGGCGGCGGCGCGAAAAAAGGGAGCAGCGCGCACTCGAGCAGAGTGAACACGCCGACGTCGCAGCAAGGAGGCTCGCCTAGGTTCCAAGACGATTCGTCCATCGTCGGTCTAGGGTACGAGCATCGTAAACGCGAAACGGAACTGCAACGAAGAGCGTCCGTGGACGTGCATAATTACGAAAAGTTGTTGCGGAAGTTTACCGACGACGGTAGCGAGAACAACAATAACAACAACAGCAATAGCGCGGCGAACGGTGATGACGAACAATCTATGTTGCGAAAACAGTCGCACGAATACATCGATAACCGACAACAATCGTTGGCGGTAAAAAAGCATTTCGTTCTGCGGGCTAGAATAGGGGCGAAATCGACATTAATCGACATGACCCCTCGAGAAGTGCTGTTTCGAAGGAAATACAAAGCGTCCATCATGGCGGTGCAAAGAGCCGGAAGCACGAGCACGTCCTCGAATGTAGCTGAAAACAGGTTAGGCAAAATTATCTTTCAACACAACGACGTTCTGGTTTTACACGCGGCGGAAGATTCGCCGCTGTTGGAACAAAAGAGAGAACGAGAGGAGGCGAAACTAGAACGCGAAAAAGTTCAACAAGAAACGAAAAAGAGTCGATTGGCGCAGAGCAATTCTTCGCCGGGTGGTATTTTCCGAAGCGCGTCAAAGGGCGATTTGAGCGGAAGCGATATGAAACATCCAAGCAGATCGCAGTCGAAGAGTAATTTAGACACGAGCTTCACCAACTTGAGCGACGTGGAGGGATTTGAAAACACGTCGGAGTTTACCTGCGGAGACGACTTGGAAGTTTTATTGGCGGATGCGCAGGATTTGAATTTTAGCGAGTTTGCGATTCCCATGCGCGTGGTCGCCGGAGGCGCTTTAGACGGGAAAACCATTAGAGGCGTTGATTTGGTCAACACACCGGGTCTGTTTCTCACGGCCATGCAAGAAGGTGGGGCGAAAGGTGTCACGAAAACCGTCGATCCTGAAACCATTTTGCGCGGCGAAGACGTTTTGTGGTTTGCCGGGGACATGAGCGGCATGCAAACGCTTCGACGCATCCCGGGCATGGTGCCGCAAGACGACCAAGTCGCGAAATTGTCCATTCGTAAAACCGATCGACGACTCGTGCAAGCTGTCGTCTCGCAACACTCGATTTTGGAAGGACAGTCAGTCAGAGACGCGCATTTCCGAACCAGATACGATGCGGTGATCATCGCCGTGCAGCGATCTGGCGGTAGAATTCAAGCGCGTATCGGCGACATCGTTTTACAAGCCGGAGACGTTTTGTTGTTGGACACGTCGACGTCGTTTTTATCGAACCATAAACGCGACGCTGCATTTGCATTAGTTTCTGAGATTGAAGACTCTGCACCGCCGCAGTTTGACAAGTTATTGCCATCTCTGGGTACCGCGGTTGTCATGATTGCCGTCTTTGTCGCCGGCGCGCTCGATTTGTTCGTCGCCGCGTTGTTAGCTTCTGGCGTCATGTTAGCGACTGGATGTTTAACGCAAGAAGCCGCGAGGGCTGCGGTGAAATGGGAAGTCATCGTTACCATTGCAGCCGCTTTTGGTATATCTGCGGCTATGGAACAATCCGGCGTCGCCACTGCCATCGCGCAAAATTTAGTCGCCGCCGGTAACGCTTTGGGCACCGGCAAACCCGGTATTTTAGTCGCCGTATACCTCGCCACGGTTGTTCTGTGTAACATTGTCGGTAACAACGCCGCTGCGGCGTTGATGTTTCCCATCGCCGCTGAGTCTGCCGAACAGCAAGGCATCCCAAACGCGCAAATGAGTTTTCTATTAATGCTCGCCGCGTCGGCGTCGTTCATGTCGCCGTTTGGATACCAGACGAACTTAATGGTGTACGGCCCGGGCGGGTACGTGTTTGCAAACTTTTTAAAGTTTGGCGGTCCGATGCAAATAGTGCAAATGATCGTTTCCGTGGCGGTGGTTTTGTTAGACGACAGATGGTGGATTGGATGGATCGTAGGTTTTGGCAGCGTTTTCGCGGTGTTTGCTTCAAGAAAACTTGTGCCTATGATTATAGAAAAAGTGAAAGGAGGAAGGAACGATGCGTCGAGCGAGGAGGATAAATTAGACAACGCGCTTTAGTACGGTATGTGTTATGAAACGACTTTACTTTATTTTTCAATTACTTCTACGTCCCTCCTAGTACTATATGGTAACTACATTTGAATCTATGCGAGCTAATCTATCAATCCTACCAATTATCCACGTTTGCAATCGTGACTTTTTTCTTCATATCATTGGACGCCGCCAACGCGTTGTAAGTCGTATCGTACACCGATAAAGCGTCGCCATTTTCTTCCGCGGACGTAATCAGACTCTTCACCGCCGCTGAGTGTAGATTTCTGCGCTCGCTCTCAATTTCGCCTTCCATGTACGCCTCTTCTACCCGTTTCAACAACTTGGCGTTCAAATACGACTGCTGTGGAGGCACTTGCCCGCCTCCGTTGGCGCATCCGCTCGGACACGCCATCATCTCCACGAAATCCCACTTGTTCGGTTCTCTTTTCAAAGCCCTGGTGACGTTTTGGACGTTTCGAAACCCGTACGCTAAGAGAAATTTTAGTTTCACTTCGCCCTCGATTTTCAATTCCACTTCGCGCATGTCCGCGTTCGTCAGCGTCTTGTACTCTAACTCTTTGCCTCGCAGATCGACGCCGTAGAGATCCCTCGCCGCTTTGCGAAAGACGTATTCGAGGTACGCGCCAGAGGTTGCCGCAAAGGCTGGTGGCAGTAGTGCATCTTCTTGTTCGTCTTCTTCGACGTCCATCATATCCTCCGTTTTAAACCACGACGCAAACATCGAATCAATCTTCGCGCTCGGCAAACTCCTCACGCCCGCCTCGTCCACGATGTTGCACTTCTTCTCCAACAACTCCACAACCTCCGTCGTCGTCAACACGCAATCCGTCTCGTTGACGCTGTCAACATCATCATCTTTTCCTTGTCCAAGTACATCGCCTTCTCTTTTCGTCTTAAATTCCCTTCGACTCGCTTCCAACTTTTTATCAAAACACGGCATCACCGACACGTGATACGCCTCCTCCTCCTCCTCCTCCTCCTCCTCCTCCTCCTCCTCCGAGAAAGCAGCCCTTCTTCCCTTCTTCGCGAAAGTCCCGGCAATCGCCTGCGGACTCTTCGCTTTCGCCAAAAGATTCACATCTCGCAAAGCGTTTTCAGTCTTCTCCGCGTAACACACCCACCCAGGACACGCCGACGCAATCATCGGCAACAACGAAGACGACGCCTTCTTCCTCTCCGTAAACTCCCTCGCGTATCTCGCCCGCGACGCCGCTCGCGCCTCGGTACTACTACACACCGCCTGCGCGTTAAAATGCGTCTTAAAAAACCCGCACATTTTCTCCAACATCTCTTCGTATTTCACGCTATATTTCACCGCCAATGACGCCGTCGATTGTGGGGAGAGTGTGACCACCAATCGCCGCCGGGGTCGTCCTCCTCCTCCTCCATCGTGGGTCCCTGATGGTTGGTTTCCTTCTAAAGAGAAATTTTGGCCTAAAAATTCCTCCACCGATTGCTGTTCCATCAAGACCGTTTCCGCGCTGGTGACGCACCCAGAGCACGCGAGACAATCCGAGAGGGACACTTTTATCGATTTCCCATCTTTGCTAAAGTCTTCCTTCGCGGGTTCGAATCGTTTTTTTGTGTTTTTGATCTCGCTTTCCGCTCGTTTTGAACGGAGAAGGATTTCCCCGCCATCCCCTCCAAAAGCGTCGTCGTTTACGTCGTTTAGGAGTTTATTACCATCGGATGATAGAGGAATGATACACGCCTGAGAAGGCGCGATGTAATCGTTCAAAGACGAGGCGGAGAGTTTCACGGCACCGCTGAATCCTCCTTGTTCTCCCACTCCTCCTCCCTGTGATGGTGACATTTTTAGTAAAGCTTTAATAAGTTGTTTTT
>Ga0114997_10002632_pt1 | contig 14394 bp, 13 predicted proteins | sample ArcticOcean_MG_C_2_FD_87045 | JGI IMG/M metagenome (GOLD analysis project Ga0114997, IMG submission 87045) | Marine microbial communities from western Arctic Ocean - ArcticOcean_MG_CB4_136 | ecosystem: Environmental > Aquatic > Marine > Oceanic | place: Arctic Ocean: Canada Basin | collected... | reverse complement strand
TCTAAATTTTTAATTAAAATTTTATTTTTTCTTTCTTTGTAGTCGATAGCATTTACATATATTTTATTTTTTTTTAAATTAACATCCACAAATAATTTAGCTTGATTTTTTTGATCTTTTTCATAATTAAGCATTTCTATAAAAATTTTTTCAAATGTATCTATGTTTATCTTAATATTTGTTTGAGATTTTGTGAAATTACTTTCTACATCGTAATTATCAAATTTTTTATTATCATTTAACGAGTAAAGACCTTTTATCGTAAAATTATTTTTATTTTCGCTAGTTAAGCTAAGATTTAAATCAGAATCAGTTATATTAATTTTCGAAATATTTTTTTTTAAAAAATTGTTAAAATTTTTGCTTTTTAAATCAATATTTGAATTTTTCAATTTTCCTGACAACTTGTAACTATAATTTTTTAATTCAAGAGTATCTGTAAAATTTAATCTAAATTTAGTTATAAATTCTCCATTGATTTTAACTTTACTTTTTTTTAAATTAAATTTTGAAATACCCAATAAGAATTCTTTTAAATCACTGCCTTTAAAATTTATTATAGTATTAATATTACCTTCTATACTTAGGCTACCATTTCTATTTATTTCTAATGAACCTTCTGATATTGGAATATTTTTAAAGTTTGCAGAAATAGAATTGGCTATAAATATATTGTTGTGGGAAAAAAAATTAAACGCGGTATCTTTTATAATAATATTATCTTTAATCTTAATATCAACTTCTTTTACTTTCCCGTTTAATCTGTATCCTTTAATTTTATAATCTTTTTCAAAATTTACAATTAGATCACCTTGTATTTTTCCATTGTTAACATTATTCAATGTAAACCTTTTAATGTTAGATGGCTTCCGCCTTAATACTAACTTTTTAATTTCTTTTATGTTCATTTCGTTAAATGAGACTTCTAACTTTTCAACATTTGGTGTTGTTTTGATTAAAGATTTAAAATCAAGATAAATTTTTAAATTTTTTATTGGTAAAATAACCTCTCGATATTGCACATTTGGATTATTTGTCGCTAGAAACAGATTAAATTTTTTTAGATTTAATTTAATTTTAATTGTTTGGATTTTTATATTTAGGTTGGGATCTTTTTTACTCACTTCTTTAGATATTATGTTGTTAAATCTATTGGTTTCATAACCCTTGGTAGACAGAAAAAAAATAATTACGGCTATTAAAATTATTATAGCTATTATTAAATTTTTAATTATTTTTTTCATTAAAATTTCATTAGCCCAGCCTCAATAAATTTGTCAATATTACCTTTTAATACATCCTCTGGGTTAGTGCTTTCAGCTTTATTTCTTAAATCTTTTACCAGTTGATAAGGTTGTAAAACGTACGATCTAATTTGGTGTCCCCATCCAATATCAGTTTTAGTACTGTCTTTTTTTTGAGATTCTTGATCTCTTTTTTGAATTTCAAATTCGTACAATCTTGCCTTTAACATCTTGAAACATGTGTCTTTATTTTTATGTTGCGATCTTTCATTTTGACATTGAACTACAATTTTAGTTGGTAAGTGAGTAATCCTGACTGCGCTATCAGTGGTGTTTACGTGTTGTCCTCCTGCTCCGCTTGATCTATAAGTGTCTATTCTTAAATTCTTCTCATCAATCTTAATATCTATATCTTCATCAATAGCTGGATAAACCCATATACTAGCAAAACTTGTGTGTCTTCTTGCTCCGCTGTCAAAGGGAGATATTCTCACCAGCCTGTGGACACCTGACTCGTTTTTCATTAATCCGTACAAATAGTTACCACTAACTTTTAGCGTAGAAGATTTGATTCCAGCCTCCTCACCCTTATGTTCGCTAATTATTTCATAGTTGAATAATTTTTTATCAAACCACCTTAAATACATGCGTCTTAACATCTCTGCCCAATCCTGACTCTCAGTTCCCCCAGCGCCAGCATGAATTTCAAGGTAAATATCTAGATCATCGTTTTCTCCAGATAAAAAACAGTTTGTTTCATTTTTTTTTATATCACTGTAAATAGTTTCAATTTTTTTTAAACAATCGTCTATCACCTCATTGTTTTTTTCTAAAATACCTAAATCGTATATATCTTTTAAATTTTTAATTTCTAAATGAGATTCGTTGAATGAAGAAATAATATTATCGTATAGTTTCTTTTCTTTTACTACTTTTTTGACTTTTTTTTTATCTAACCAAAAATTTTTTTCCGATATAGATAAATTTAAATTCTCTAATTTATTATGAATATTTTTTTTATCAAAGGTACCCCCTGATATTAGAAAGAGTCTTTTCAGCTTGATTTATTTTAGATTCAAAATTTTCCATTAATAAAATTGTCTAAACTTAACTAATTTACCATAATTACTAGATTTATCTACCGAGTTATTTTCTATCTTGTTTATATCTTCAAACTTAAAAGCCTCAATTATAGACTTTTTATTATTAAATTCTTCTCGTTCTCCAGATTCATAGTTGATTGGAGCAAAATGAATACCGTTAGGAATTTTAAATTCTTCAAAATCACCTTTATAGAGGGCGTTTTGAATGAAATTTTTAAAAACTGGTAAAGCAGTTTTTGATCCTGTCTCATACTTTCCCAGGGATTGAGGGTTGTCATGGCCAATATAAACTCCTATGACTAAATTAGAGTTAAAACCTATGAACCACGCATCATAATTATTATTTGTCGTTCCAGTTTTTCCTGCTAAAGGCACTTTAAGATCTCTTAGTTTTTTTCCAGTTCCTCTTTTAATAACTCCCTCTAGTATTGATGTCATTTGATAAGCAGTTTCTTCACTAAAAACTTGCTCATAATTATTTTTAATAGATGGTATCTTTTCTGAATCTTCTGAATAATGGTCACATCCCAAACATTCTCTATTATCAGAATTAAATATTGTTTTTCCTCGTCTATCTTGAATTCTATCTATTAAAACAGGTTTTATTTTTTTTCCTCCGTTTGCAAAAGAAGCATATGCAGATGATATATTGATAAGAGTAGTTTCAGCAGAACCCAGTGATACAGATAATAGCTCTGGAATGTCATTGTATATTTCCAATTGTTTTGACAAATCCAATATTTTATTTAACCCTAAACTTTCTGCTATCCTTACAGTCATTAAATTTCTCGAATACTCAATTCCTTTTCTTAAGGTTGAGGGACCATAAAATTTTTTTCCATAATTTTCTGGTTTCCAATTCTTTAATCCAACGCCTTGTTCAATCATAAAAGGTGCATCTAAAACAATAGAGTTTGGAAGATATCCATTTTCTAAAGCAGCGGCATATACAAAAGGTTTAAATGCTGATCCAGGCTGTCTTTTAGCCTGGGTTGCTCTATTAAATTCACTGGAAATATAACTAAAACCTCCCACTAAGGCTTTCACTTTTCCGTCAAAAGGATCTAAAACGACTATCGCGCCGTTAACTTTTGGATATTGTTTTAAGTCCCAATTATCTTTATTTTTTTTAACAAAAATAATATCTCCAACTTTAAAATCATCAAATATATTATTTTTTATAGCCCAATTAATACTACTTGCAAAAATATAACCTTTATTATTTTTTTTTAAAATTTCAATAGATAATTTGGAATTATCTATCTCTATAATTTCTGCAAGATTCCAATTTAGGGTTGGATCAATTTTTGTAGAAATTAATTTTTTTTCCCAGTTTGCATTATTTAATTTATTTGTAATTGCACCTCTCCAGCCTTGTCTCCTGTCATAAGATTCTATTCCATGCCTCAAAGCTTTTTGCGCAAAAATTTGATAACTAACATCAATTGGGGTTTTTATAGAAAGTCCTTCTGCATATAATTTTTTAAAACCATAATTTTCTTTTATTATTCTTCTAACCTCTTCAGAATAAGAATTGGCTTCGTTAACTAACTTAATTTTTCTTTTTTTTAATTTAATATTTTCTTTTTTTAATTTTATTAATTTATCTGTGTTAATAAATCCATTTTCATGCAAATTATTTAATACTAAATTTCTTCTTACTTTAGCTAATTTGTTGAATCTAAATGGATTATATTTACTTGGGGCCTTGGGTAGCGCAGCTAAAAGAGCTGCTTCAGAGTAGTTTAACTCTTTTACAGATTTATCAAAATACTCTAGGCTTGCTGCAGCTATACCGTAGGTTCCTTCTCCAAGATAAATTTGATTTAAATATAGTTCTAAAATTCTTTCTTTTGAATAAGCTTTTTCTATTCTGAAGGCAAGAATCGCCTCTTTTATCTTTCTTTTGAAAGACACCTCATTAGTTAAAAGAAAATTTTTTGCAACTTGCTGAGTTATTGTTGAAGCTCCCTCTAATCTTTTATTTTCTAAAATATTTGTGAAATTTTTGATCATAGCTCTTAATATTCCCTTTGCATCTATACCTGGGTGTTTAAAAAAATTCTTATCTTCTGCTGATAAAAATGAGTTAATTACTATTTTTGGAATAGAATCGTACGGAATAAATAGTCTTTTTTCTAAGGCGTATTCTGCAATAAGTGTACCGTTATTAGAATACACTCTACTTGATACAGGTGGCTGATAATTTGCTAATTTTTTATAATCTGGAAGACTGGAAGAAAAATACCATAAAGTTGAAAAAGATAAAAAAAGACTAATAAAAATTAAAACTATTCCAAACTTTATTGTAAAATTAAAATATTTCGTCATTATCTAAGCATTTAAATTCTATAAATTTGGCTATCTTATGGCATATGCTGCTAGTGAGTATTTTGTGTTATTTTAGAAAGAAATTTAGTATAATAAATGTATGATTTTTTCTAAAACACTATTACCTAAAATAATTACCAAAGGAATTCACTTAAAATGTCTAAAAATTTATTTATTGATGCCTCGCATCCAGAAGAAACGAGAATTGTACTTAGATCTGAGTCTTCAATTGTTGAAGAATATGAATATGAAAATAAAAACAAGTTAAATTTTAAAAATAATATTTATCTAGGAACAGTAAGTAGGGTTGAGCCGTCTCTTCAAGCGGCTTTTATAAATTTTGGAAGAGTCAAGCATGGTTTTTTAGCGTTCAACGATATTCAATCAGATTACTATCAAATACCAACAGAAGACAAAGAAAGCTTACAATTAGCTGAAGAAAAAATAAGAGAAGATTTAAAAAAAACAAGTTCTGATAATTTTGATGAAAAAGAAAATAATAATGAGAAAAAAATAGAGACAACCGAAAATGAATCTAAAGAAGAAAATCAATCTACAAAAAATAAAAACGAAGCAGAGTCAAAAAATTACCGCGAAGAATTAAAAAAAAGTTATGGGCTTAAAAGATATAAGATTCAAGAAGTAATTAAACCTGGTCAGGTTCTACTTATTCAAGTTATAAAAGAGGAAAGAGGACAAAAAGGAGCTGCACTCACTACATTTATATCACTAGCTGGTAAATATATTGTTTTAATGCCTAACACAGCTAAAGGTGGTGGTATTTCAAGAAAAATATTTAATCTTTCAGATAGAGATAAGGTAAGAAAAATTTTAAATGGAATTGAAATTCCTAAAAGTATGGGTGTTATTGTGCGAACTGCAGGTGCCAATAAAACTAAAAATGAAATAGAAAAAGATTTTCAAAATACTGTGACAACCTGGGAAGACATTAAAAGCAAAGCGGTAGAGTCTAATGCTCCATCTTTAATATATGAAGAGGGCGATATAATAAAAAGAGCTTTGAGAGATATTTATGATAACGAAACAAAAAATATTTATGTAGATGGGAATGAGGGGTATCAAAAAACTAAACAGTTTATGAGAGAGTTGATGCCAAAAAATGTTAAATATATAAAAAAATATAGAGGTAAAATTCCTTTATTTCACGATGTTGGAATAGAGAATGAACTTAATAAAATATTTGAACCAACAGTAAAATTAAAATCTGGTGGATATTTAGTTATTAACCCAACCGAAGCACTTGTTTCTATAGATATAAACTCAGGTCAATCAACCAAGGCAACTAATATAGAAAAAACAGCCTTAAATACAAATTTAGAAGCAGCGGAAGAAATAGCAAGACAGCTTAAAATCAGAGATTTATCGGGACTAATAGTCATCGATTTTATAGATATGATAAATTTTTATAATAGACGAATGGTTGAAAAAAAAATGCGTGAAAGTATTAGGAAAGATCGAGCAAGAATTCAAGTTGGTAAAATTAGTAACTTCGGTTTACTAGAAATGACTCGGCAAAGATTAAGAGAGGGCTCTATCAGATGGGAAACAAATTTATCAACTGAATCTTTTTCTCATAAAATAGTAAAAAAAATTGAAATGTTAGCTTTTTCTAACAAAATTAAATCAATAAAGGCATATGTGCCCGGTAAAATTAAATATTTTATAGAAAGTATTTTAAAAAATGAAGTTGATTATTTTCAAAAAAAATATAGTTATAAAATAAGTTTCTTTGATGACTCCGCACTTGTAGTTCCAGAGTATAAAATTGTATTACTAAATAAAAGCAATAAAATAGTAAGTACTGTTGAAAATTTAAACAAAATTGAAGGATTAAATTTTAAAGCCAAGGTAGAAAAAACTGACAAACCTAAAAAAAATATCGTCAAACTTGATAAAGGCAAGGAAATAAAAAAAATTACTTTAAAAAAGAAAAGCACTCCTCCACGTACTTTATGGGCAAGAAAAAAGAAAAAAATAAGTTAAATTATTCCTTTATTTGATGTGCTTGCCGAACCAAAAAAATTTTTACTCATTCTTCCAGCAAGATATGACTGTCTGCCAGCTATAACAGCGTTTTTAAAAGAAGCGGCCATAATGAGTGGTTTTTTGGCTTTTGCTATCGCGCTGTTAACCAAGACTGCATCGCAACCTAACTCCATTGCTATGGTGGCATCTGAGGCGGTCCCAATGCCTGCATCAACGATAACTGGAACTTTTGATTGTTCGATAATTAGTGAGATATTTATTTTATTTTGAATTCCAAGTCCCGATCCTATAGGTGAGGCTAAAGGCATTATGGCAGAAGCTCCAAGATCTTCTAATTTTTTTGCTAAAAGAGGGTCGTCGGTACAATAAACTAATACTTTGAAACCCTCTTTTACTAGAGTTTTTGTAGACTTAAGTGTTTCAATCATATTTGGATACAATGTTTTCTTATCTCCTAAAACTTCTAATTTTACCATTTTCCAGTTCCCCATCTCTCTAGCTAATCTCAAAGTTCTTAACGCTTCATTTGATGTAAAACAGCCCGCTGTATTAGGTAGATAAATTATTTTCTTTGGGTCCAGATAGTCCATGAGTAATGGTTTTTTTTTATCCAATATATTTACTCTTCTTACCGCAACAGTAACTATTTCTGCTCCAGATTCTTTTACGGCAAAAGCCGTTTCCTTCAAATTCTTGTATTTTCCAGTACCCACGATGAGCCTTGATTTCAATTTTTTATTTGCAATTTTAAATATATCGTTTTTAATCAATCTAACCTCCTCCAATAAAATGAACAATTTCTATTTTATCATTATTTTTAATTATTTTTTTTTTATATAAATTGCTTGAAATAATTGCACCATTTAATTCTATAGCAACCTTTTTCTTATCTAATTTATGCTTTTTTAATAAATCATATAACGAAATCTTTTGTTTTGTGGTAATTTTTTTACCATTTAATTGTATTTTTGCCATATTTAAGTTAATTATTTATCTTATACCATATCAATGAAAAATAAAATTATTGTTATTAACGGTCCAAACCTTAACCTTTTAGGTGAAAGAGAAAAAGAAAAATACGGTAGCTTTTCTTTAAAAGATATCGAAGCTGAATGTTTGGACTATAGTAGTAAACATAAGTTTGACATTACATTTGTGCAGTCTAATATTGAAGGTGAGTTAGTCAACTTTATACAGGAATCTAGAAAAAAATATTCTGGCATGATCATTAATGCAGCTGGCTATACTCATACTTCTGTTTCTATTCGTGATGCTTTAGCAATATTGAAAATACCAATTATAGAGTTGCATATTACAAATATCTACAAAAGAGAGGAATTTAGGCATAAATCTCTTATTAGTAATTTAGCCGTCGGAATCATTTGTGGTTTTGGAGTAAAAGGATATATTATGGCACTTGAAGGAATGAAAAATATTTTAACTAAATGAAAATAGATAAAAAATTAATTAAAGATCTTGTGGATAATCTTGATGAGTTTAATTTAACTGAGCTTGAATATCAAGATGGAGACAAAAAAGTTAAAGTCTCAAAGGCCTCAAAAATTAATTATGAACAATCAAAAAGTAGCACAGTTTTATCAAACAATAAATCAGTTTTAGTATCAGAAGATGAAGAGGGTGTGAGAGTAAAATCTCCTATTATTGGCACGGCTTATCTTTCGCCAGAACCAGGAGCTAAGAAATTTATTGAAATTGGAGATAAAATTAAAAAAGGGCAAACAATTATGATAGTTGAAGCCATGAAAACAATGAATCACGTTCCCTCTACTAGCGAAGGTGTAATTAAAAAAATCTTAGTAAATGATGGTCAGCCTGTAGAGTTTGGTCAAAGTTTAGTAATTCTTAAATAAATTATAATGTTTAAAAAAGTTTTAATTGCTAACAGGGGTGAAATTGCTGTTAGAATAATAAGGGCTTGCAAAGAATGGGGTATAGGTACGGTCGCTGTACATTCTGACGTAGATTCAGATTCTATGCATGTAAGGTTAGCGGATGAAAGTGTTTGCATAGGTTCTCATCAACCTCAAAATAGTTATTTAAATATTTCATCTCTTATGTCAGCTGTTGATTTAACTGGAGCTGAAGCAATTCATCCTGGTTATGGCTTTCTATCAGAAAATGCAAAGTTTGCAGAAATAGTAACAAAACATGGAGTAAAATTTATTGGACCAAATTCTAAACTTATTAGTGAGATGGGAGACAAAATTGAAGCAAAGAAAATAGCAAAAAAATATGGCTTACCTATTATTGAAGGTTCTGAAGGAGCGGTAAAATCAGTAGCAGAAGCTAAATCGCTATGTAAAGAAATAGGCTATCCTGTTCTTGTAAAAGCGGCTGCAGGTGGTGGTGGAAAGGGCATGAAAGTAGTTGATGATGAAAGTAAATTAGAAAATTTATTTTTAACTGCAAAAACAGAAGCAAAGAAATACTTTGGTAATGATGAACTTTATATTGAAAAATATTTTCAAAACCCCAGACATATTGAAGTACAAATTATGTCAGGAAAAAATAGAACAGTTCATTTGGGTGAAAGAGATTGCTCAGTTCAACGAAGGCATCAAAAATTAATAGAAGAAACTCCAAGTCCAGTTTTAACAGAAGAACAAAGAAAAGACTTGTTAAATAAGACTGTTAAAATGGTTGAACAAATTGGATATGAAGGAGCTGGCACAGTTGAGTTTATTTATGAAAGTGGAAAATTCTATTTTTTAGAGATGAACACAAGGGTACAGGTTGAACACCCTGTAACAGAAGTGCAAACCGGAATAGATATAGTGAAAGAACAACTATGGATCGCTTTTTCAGGTGACACTGCTCTTAATCAAAAAGATATTGATCCAAGAGGACATTCTATAGAATGCAGAATTAATGCAGAAAATCCAGCACTAGATTTTCAGCCCAGCCCGGGGACCATAACTGTTTGTCATCAACCCTCAGGTTTTAGAACACGAGTAGATGGTTCTATTTTCCAAGGATGTAAAATTACACCCTATTACGACAGCTTAATTGCAAAAGTAATATGTAAAGGACGTAATAGAACAGAAGCTATACAAAGAACTTTAAGATCCTTAGATGAGTTTGTTTTAGAGGGAATAACAACAACAATCGATTTACATAAAAAAATTTTAAAACATAAAAAATTTATTAATTCTGATTTTGATACCAACTGGCTTTCTAAAGAAAAATTCTATTAAACATTTTCACAACTAACTAGCCATAAATCATAAACAGGATGATCAATTGGTCTAAAAGAAGGGTTTGATGAAAATGTCCATCCATTAAAAACAAAAACTTTTTCATTTTCACTGTCAGATATATCTTTTACCTGAATATACGCAGCTTCATTTTTTTTATTATTAGAATTTGTTTTGCCACATTTTATTGCTTTAATTTCTAATAGGCCGAATTTTTTAGTTTCACCTATCTTAATGTTTATCTTAGAAGTTTTAGCTGTAATTTTATCAAGACCAATAATATTTATACTTTTATTTTTTGAGCTTTCAATTTGATTTTTTTTTTCTTTTAATTTAATAACACTAATATTTTTTTCGTTGATATTTTCAGTTTCTACTTCTTCATAGCTTGGTTTTAATTTTTCTAAGTTAACCAATGGAACTGACGTTATTTTATCAGCAGAGTGAAGGTTAAAGTTTGATAATGTTAATATTATTATAATATTAATTATTTTAAATCTTCCAAGTGTCATATTTTTTTTTTAGGCTTGATTTTGAAATTTTATTTGGTTTATAAGCGTTTGTCGTACCCGTTTGATTCTCTAGATGTTCTTTTTCCCATAAAAAATTTTTTTTTTCTATATCGGGCAATTCATTAATAGTGTGATGCATCCATAGAAACCAATGGGATGAAATTTTAGTGGCTTCTATATTGTTGGAGTATATAACCCATCTTTCATCTATTTTATTTTTATAATATTTGTTACCTAAATTGTCTTTTCCTACTAATTTTCCAAAAAATAAAGTCTTCAAAAAAGTTCCGAATGTTTGTCGGTGCCACCATGTAAATATATATTTGAGCATATTTATTCCAATATTTTTTTAAGTCCACACACTTATTAATTGTATTATATTATTATAGACACTTACTATATATGGTATATATCTACAATAAGAGAGATTCCTTAAAATGAAAAAATACATTGTAGAAACCTTTTATACCTGCACTTTTAAAACTGTTCATACTTTAGATGAACTTAATGAACAAGAGCTATCAAAGATTGATGATAGAAAAGATGGAGAAGTTGAGGTTATAGATGTAACTCTAAATAAAAGAAATACAAGAAAAACAGGGGAAAAAACTGGCGATAAAAAACCTAAAAAAGATAATAATGAAAAAATACCAAGTTTAATAAATGATAAAATATCAGGTCCAGTTTTTAATAATGAAGTTTTAATAAATAAAAATGCAAAAAATAAAGGTAGATTTAAAATGCCTGATCGAAGAAAAGGGTACATTCAAAAAGCTTCTATTGGTGACCATAAAGTATATCTACACACAGGTGAATATAACGATGGCAAAATAGGAGAAATTTTTATTGATACCAATAAAGAAGGTGAGCTTGTAAAGGCCATGATGAATAATTTTGCTATAGCTATCTCCTTGGGGTTGCAATATGGAGTGCCGTTAGATGAATATGTTGACGCCTTTATTGATACAAAATTTGAGCCTTCTGGCAACGTAGAGGGAAATGATAGAATACTGAGTGCATCTTCAGTTTTAGATTATGTTTTTAGAGAACTTGCAATTTCTTATTTAGGTAAAGAAGATTTGGCACACACTCCTTCTATAGCGAGCACTGCAGATGTGAGTAGTGGTTCAACAGATGATAAATTTCTTAAAATTGTAAAAAATATTACTTCAAAAGGTTTTGTTAGAAGCAAATATGAAGAAAAACTTGTTGATCTAAGTGATATCAGGATAGATTTAAAATCTAAAAACTAATTTTTTTTTATATCTTTTTTAATACTCAATTCTTTTAACTGGCTTTCGTCGACGTTTGATGGTGCTTCCATCATTAAATCTTGTGCATTCTGATTTAATGGAAATAAAGTGACTTCTCTAATATTTTTCTGATTTGCTAAGAGCATAACAATTCTATCTATACCTGGGGCTATTCCTCCATGTGGGGGAGCTCCATAACTAAATGCATTAATCATTCCACTAAATTTATCATCGACTTGATTCTTATTATAGCCAGCGATAGAAAATAATTTATACATAAGCTCAGGAATATGATTTCTTATTGCTCCAGAAGATAATTCAATACCGTTACACACTATGTCATATTGGTATGCCTTAATATCTAAAGGCTTATCAAAATTTATTTTATCGATATCACCCTGCGGCATTGAGAAAGGATTGTGACTAAATTTAATTTTTTTTGTAATTTTGTCTAATTCATACATTGGGTAGTCAACAATCCAACAAAAAGCAAACTTATTTTCATCTATAAGGTTAAGATCATTTGCAATCTTGTCCCTAGCCAAAGAAGAAATTTTTTCAACTTCATTTATTTTTCCGCATGCAAAAAATAAACTATCACCAACTTTAGCTGAAGTTATTTTCATTATATCTTTTAATGCGGATTCTTGAAAAAATTTTCCCACAGGTCCTTTCGCAGCAATTTTTTTATCCTCTTCTAAAGTAAAATAAGCTAATCCAGAAGCGCCCTGCTCTTTTGCCCATTTATCAATATTATCAAAAAAACTTCTTGGTTTGTCGTGTGTATTTTTTGTAACGATACATCTTACTTTTGAGTTAGATTTTACGAGTTTTTTAAATATATCGAATGTAACATCCTCTCGTGTAAATATATTTGTTAAATCATAAATTACTAAAGGATTTCTTAAATCAGGTTTGTCAGTGCCATACTTAAGCATTGCTTCGTCGTAAGATATTCTGGGAAATTTCTCACTTGTTAGTTCTTTTGATGAAAATTTTTTAAATAAATCAATCATTAATTTTTCTACTATTTCAAAAATATTTTCTTGTTCTACAAAAGACATCTCTATGTCTAATTGATAAAATTCACCGGGGCTTCGATCTGCTCTTGCATCCTCATCTCTAAAACAAGGAGCTATTTGAAAATATTTATCAAACCCTGATACCATAATTAGTTGTTTAAATTGTTGAGGAGCTTGAGGTAAAGCGTAAAATTTACCCGGGTTTAATCTGCTTGGTACTAAAAAATCTCTAGCTCCTTCTGGACTTGATGAAGTCAATATAGGTGTTTGGAATTCTAAGAAACCTAATTTAATCATTTCTGCCCTTATAAATCCAATTACTTCAGATCTTAAAATAATATTTTCATGCATTTCTTTTCTTCTAAGATCTAAAAACCTATACTTTAATCTTATATCTTCTGGATACTCTTGCTCACCAAATACGGGCATGGGTAGTTCTTTTGCCTTTGATAAAATATTGATGCTCTCAATATTAATTTCAATTTTACCTGTTTTTAAATCCTTATTTTCTGTCCCCTCTTCCCTTTTCACAACTTTTCCTGAAATAGTTATTACAGACTCAGGTTTAAGAGATTCTAAAAGCTTAAAATTTTTATTATTATTCTCTATAACGCATTGCGTCACACCAAAATGATCTCTTAAATCAACAAATAATAAATTTCCATGATCTCTTTTCCGATGCAGCCAACCAGACAGAATAACTAAATTTCCTTTATTAGTCTCAGTAAGTTCTGAGCAATTATGAGATCTATATTTATTCATTTTTTTAATACATTTTTTATTAAATTAATATTAATTGATTTTCCAGAAGATAAAGAGGCTATATCTATATCTTTTATAAACATAAGTACTTTTTCATATGAACGATCAATATTTTGCAAGATATACTCTAATAATTTAATATCTATTTGTATTTGTTTATCGGAGAAAAATTTTGTTATTATCACTCTTAATAAATCATCTGTTGGGAGATTGATACCGATATCTGTAAAGCCATCAAATCTAGATTTTAAATCTTGTAATTTTACATTAATTTTTTTTAAAGAATTTGATGAATTAATTATAACACATTGGTTGGATTGATTAATGAGGTTGATTGTAGAGTATAGCAATTCTTCATCTATATTACTTTTATAATTATCAATTATTAGACACTCTTTATCTTTTAAAAAAATTATATTTTCTTCAGAAAAATCTGCTGCATTTATAAATAAAGAGTTAATTTTTTTTTTTAATATATTTGCTAGATGAGTTTTTCCGCATCCACTAGGTCCATAGATATTAATATTTTTGCCAGGCCAATCTGGCCATGTTTCGACTAGACGGTAAGCTGGAAAATTATTTTCTGATACAAAAAAATCTTTTTCGAAATAACTGGTTTTAAAGGGAAATTTAAAAGTTAATTGACTCATTTTTATATCAATCTAAGCTTCCATGTATTCGAAGATAATTTAATTTCTATATTTCTTTCATCAAATTTATTTTTAATTTTATCAATTTTACCAATATATTTTATTTTAATTTTTGCGTAATCTTTATTTAATTCTACAACACTATAATTTTGAATGATATCTATAGTTGCTAGAGTATTTTGTAAATTCATAAGATCATCTTTTTTATTTATATCTAATACAATATTTAAAAAAGAAGGTGTTCTAACATTTATTAAATTCTGTGACTTCCAAATTTCACTTATTTCAAATTTTA
>Ga0114997_10002631_pt1 | contig 14397 bp, 18 predicted proteins | sample ArcticOcean_MG_C_2_FD_87045 | JGI IMG/M metagenome (GOLD analysis project Ga0114997, IMG submission 87045) | Marine microbial communities from western Arctic Ocean - ArcticOcean_MG_CB4_136 | ecosystem: Environmental > Aquatic > Marine > Oceanic | place: Arctic Ocean: Canada Basin | collected... | reverse complement strand
TTTTACCATCATCTACAAATCTTTTTAAGTTTCCAAGTACATCTTCAAATTTATTCCAATCACCACCATCTTTGTGTTCATAACCCAATCTTCCGAACATATTAGTATTTCTTTCAGGCCAATGTAATTGATAGAGATCGATGTAATCTGTTTGTAATCTTTTTAAGCTATCATTTACAGCTTGAGTCATTTTTTCTATTCCATAATTATTTCCACCACCCCGCAAGTAAGCCCTCATGGGTCCAGCCACTTTTGTAGCTAAAATAACTTTGCTTCTTTTATTTGACTTTTTAAACCAATTTCCAATAATAATTTCAGTGTGACCATATGTTTTTTCTTTTGGAGGTACAGAATAAAGTTCTGCAGTATCCCAAAAGCTTACTCCCTGATCCAAAGCGTAATCCATCTGTTCAAAGCCTTCTTCTTGAGTATTTTGTTCACCCCAGGTCATTGTTCCAAGAGAAATTGTACTTACATTTATGTCGGTATTACCCAATTTTTTGTAATTCATAATTTTTTTTTAATGGTTTGTAAGACATCTTGAAATAATAGTAAAAGGGTATTATATGTAAGTCATGATATTCAATAAACAAAATATACTAAATAAAGTAAAAGAAGCTCAACAAACAACAGTAGTAATGGATGAGGGCCTAAGAGCCTACATGCTTAAAGTTTACAATTACATGGCAACAGGAATTTTATTAACAGGGATTATTTCATTAATTTCTTTTAAATTAGCTGCTGACATAGATCCTTCAGGAGCAATTACCTTCACAAGTTTTGGAAACACAATTTTTTTTTCAGGGTGGAAATGGGTAGTAATGTTAGCTCCACTAGGAATTGTTTTTTATATGAGTGCTAAAATTAATAAAATGTCAGCATCTACAGCTCAAACAACTTTTTGGGTATTCGCAGCATTAATGGGTTTATCACTTTCTTGGGTATTATTGATTTACACGGGTAAAAGTGTTGCAAGGGTATTTTTCATTACTTCAGCAACTTTTGGTGCAATGAGTTTATATGGCTACACAACTAAAAGAGATCTTACAAAATTAGGATCGTTCTTGATGATGGGTCTAATAGGTATCATTATTGCTTCAGTTGTTAATATGTTTATGAAATCTACTATGATGTATTATATTATTTCAATTTTAGGTGTCTTAATTTTTGTAGGTCTTACTGCTTATGATACTCAAAAAATTAAAAACATGTATGCAGCAAGTGATACAGATGAATTGATGGGCAAAAAAGCTGTAATGGGAGCCTTAACTCTTTACCTCGACTTTATAAATTTATTTATAATGTTATTAAGACTATTTGGCCAAAGACGATAGCTTTTATTATTGTTTAAGATTTTTCCAATTAGTATTTTTAAGTAAAATTTCTAGATCAAAATAATTTTTTAAAATTTTACCATTTGAGTCTGTAATTAAATATTTTAGGTTTTTATTGCTAGGTTTAAAATTTTTACATATTTTGTATAAAGCATTTTCTGTTGCATTTTTAAAAACACTAAAGCCTACCTGTTGACTAGAAATGTTTAGTCCATAATCTTTCCATGATCCTGCTGAAACCATTTTTGCATAAAGGTCTAGTATAATTTTAAGTTCATATTTCTCAAAAAAATATTTTTCTTCAATATTTTTATTAGTATTATTGATTACTAATTTTAAATTTTTATTCATTAATTTTGTATTTATTAATTAAGGATATTTGAAAAGCAGTAAAAATAAATGTTATTGGAAGCAATCCCCAGACTTTAAAATTTACCCAAAACTCTTCAGTTTGCGTTCGCCACACAAATTCATTTAGTATTGCCATTGTAAAGAAAAACAACATCCATCTCTTATTTAATAAATACCATCCAATATCTGATAAGATTATAGATTTTCCCATAATTTTTTTTAATACAGGCTCGTTAGTAAAATATTTTCCAAAAAGCAAAGCAAGGCCGAAGAAAATATTTATTATAGTTGGTTTCATGTAGAGAAATATTGGATTATCAAAATAAATAGTTAATCCACCAAATAGTGTAATTAATATTCCACTTATTAAAGGAACCATTGGAATTTTTTTTTCAAGTATCCAAACTATAATTAGTGCAATTAATGTTGCTGTTATAAAAGGAGGGATAGCTACTTTTAAGTTTTTATCACCATTGTAATAAAAAAAGAAAAATACTGCTAAAGGTCCAAAGTCTGTGGCAAATTTAACAAATGATTTATTCACTTTAAAGATATTAACAGATTCTTGTAACTTTTATATTTTTTTATTGATTTATTTTTTTAAATACGCAATATTTATATTAATGGCAATCCAAAAAGCAAAATTTTCAATAGGAGACACTGTTAGACATAAACATTTTGAGTTTAGAGGTGTTATTTATGATGTTGACTTTGAATTTAATAATTCCGAAGAGTGGTATCTATCAATTCCAAAAAATGTTCGTCCAAGAAAAAATCAGCCTTTTTACCATCTACTTGCTGAAAATGATGAAATTACTTATGAAGCCTATGTTTCAGAACAAAATTTATTAACGGATGATTCAGAGAAACCTATAAAACATCCTCTAATTAATGAAATTTTTTCAGGAAGAAAAGGGCATAGTTATTTTAAGCCATCAAATTAAATCAATATTCTTTTTTTAAACACAATTAGTTCAAATCTTAGACATATCTTATTGTTAATTTTAGATATATTTGACCAAGGGCACATTACGTTTCCCAAAATGTTATCTCCCTTAAGTGCTCTTGGTTGAATTATTTTCTAAAAAAACTATCAAGTTACCTTATTTATTATATATAATTTAAAGATGTTGCTCTCTCTCCAATAAAAGTTGTGGATATAGTTATTAAAGATTATCTAGCCAAAAGAAGTCTTACAGGTTTCCATGTATTAGAGTATAACTTAAAAAAAATATATTAAAGAGAAAGTTAAATAAGCACATATAGTCATTTAGAATTTAAAACTTTAATTAATAAATATGGAAAATTTAATAAATATAAAAATTATAGATCATGGAATGGTAGAATGAAGAGAGAAGAGGCTGTTGAGATTGTTTTAAATAAACAATATGAATTTCCATATGAATATTTTAAGAAGTTTTTAGAATATCAGGATAAAACAGAAATTAATTTTTTGAGTTAGAGAGTAAATTTAGAAATCTTGATATATCGCACAAAAAAAATGAATAACTATAAAAAAGAATGGAATGCAGCCTATAATCAAGGTGCTAATAATATTTTGTATCCTCAAAGTGAAGTTGTTAAATTTTTAAATCGATTTATTTGTAAACGTAACAACAATGGAACATTAACAAGGCATTTAAATAAAGAAAAAACTCAAAAACTTTGTGGGCTAGATTTTGGATGTGGTATAGGAACCCATGCTATTATATTTAATGATTTTGAGATAGACTCTTTTGGTATAGATATATCGGAAGTTGCAGTTTCTATGGCTATAAAAAATGCATCAAAAAAAGGATTAAAAAATATTAATTTTTTAGTTCAATCTAGCAAAACACAAGTGTTGCCTTTCAAAGATAATTATTTTGATTTTGTTCTTGCAGAGTCTTCCCTGGACTCAATGCCTTTTGATTTGGCTAAGCTTTATATTGCTGAATTAAAAAGGGTAACTAATGGTATCATATATGCTAGCCTTATGGGGGGGCAAGACCCAACAATGCCTAATAACGAATTTACTATAGAAACTCAACATGAAATGGGTACCATTCAATCAGTATTTACCCAGGAAAAAATTTGTAAACTTTTTGGCACAACCAAAGAAAAATTTGTTTATTTTTCTTGCATTGATTATACCGACTGTATTTCCAAAAAAATAACTGGCAAGAGATATTATGTAGTGATTAAATGTTCTGATGTTGGAGTATGAAATAAATATGATTAAGTTTCAGTCAGAAGTTAACATTCGTGTTTTTACTGTGGTGAATGTTAATGTTTGAAGTGCTCGAATATCCTTTTGATGTAATTAAAATTTTAAGGAAAAAGAAAATTTTAAAAAGATATTTTTTAGAAAAAGAAGACCTAATTAATATTAAAATAGCAGTATTAGGAGCTACCACTACTTTTGAAGTTATAGAACAACTTGAATTATTTCTTTTAAAATCAGGTTTTAAACCAACTTTTTATTCATGTGACTATGGTCAACATTACAATGTTGTAATGTTTGATGATGAAGCACTTTTCAATTTTAAACCTGATATTGTTTATCTTCATGTTTCACTAGAAACATTTGATGAACTAAATAAATCTAACATATTGAGTAAAGAAAAAGCAGAAATAGAATTAAATAAAATGCAGAAAGTTTGGGAGAAGCTTAATACAAATTTTAATTGTTCTGTGATTCAAGACAATTTTGAAATGCCAGTAGTTCGTTCTTTAGGTAATTTTAGCTTAACGTCAACTACAGGTTCCTCTCAAACTATCACTTTGTTAAATCAAATGATAGCACAGGAGGCTAATAAATTATCATATCTTAACATAATTGACCGATTTTATCTTTCATCAAAAATGGGTCTTGATTTATGGAAAGATTACTCGCTATGGTTATCTTCTAAATATTCACTTAGCTATACTGCTATCACACATTTAAGTTATACTGTAAGCAAAATTATTAATTCACTTCTTGGTAAAAGCAAAAAATGTCTTGTTCTTGATCTTGACAATACACTCTGGGGAGGAGTTATTGGTGACGTTGGAAAAGAAGGGAATGATAAAATTTTTTAATTATAACAAAATATTTTTAATTACATCAAGAGCACCCATATATGTATTTTTTTTATTTATAGTTGTGTTGTCTATAGGCTTAACCGAAGCTTTAGTTTTATCTCCAGAGGATTACAAACAAGGCCATTCAGTAAGAATAATGTATGTTCACGTTCCAGCAGCATGGTTATCTTTAGGAATATTTTCAATAATTTCAATTCTATCTTTTAGTATCTTTATTTTTAAAATTAAGCATTTTTCTTTAATTGCAAAAAGCCTGGCACCATCTGGATTTTTATTTAGTTTAATTGCGCTAGTAACAGGTTCTATATGGGGAAAACCAACTTGGGGAACATGGTGGGCATGGGATGCAAGGATTACATCCATGTTAATTTTATCATTATTTTATTTTATATATTTATTATCTTGGAGAATTTTCGAAAATAAAGAAAACGCAATAAAGATTACCTCTATTATTGCAATTTTAGGATTAATTAATTTGCCTATAATAAAATTCTCTGTGGATTGGTGGTCAACACTTCACCAGGCATCTTCTGTGAAAATTTTATCAAAAACATCAATACATCCGTCCATGTTGATACCTTTAATTATAATGACTGCGGCATTTGCACTATTCTCACTGTTAATTTTTTTAATGAAATATAATACAGAAATGATAAAGAATAAGAATAAAGGGTTAGATAGATTATGATTAATGAACTAATTTCAATGAATGGGCATGGAGTGTATGTTTGGTCTGCTTTTTCATTTGTGTTGATTGGCTTTATATCTTTATTTTTAATAATTAAATTACAACAGATAAAAGAAAAAAGAAAATTTGTTTCTAAATTTAGTTCATTAAATGCCGAAAAAGCAAAAATTGCAGAATCACATATTATTAATCAAGAAATACTATCGATTATTGCAAAAGTTTAACTTTTAAAAACCATGTATGGTAAAAAAGTTAAAATAAGAATTTTATTTATAGTAGCATTAGTTGCTATCATTTTTTTATCAATTTATTTAATTTTAAAATCTTTGGAAGAAAATGTCGTATATTTTCTCTCACCATCAGAAATTAAAGATTTAAGTGAAATTAATCCAAAAAAGATTAGGGTTGGTGGAATGGTTAAAAAAAACTCAATTCAGGTTAACACAAATGAAATTAATTTTATTATAACTGATTTTAAAAATCAAATAACTGTCAGTTATACGGGTTCAGTACCTAACTTATTTGAGGAAGAAAAAGGTGTGGTTGCTGAAGGGTATTTAAAAGATAAAAGTTATTTAAATGCTACTAAAATTTTAGCCAAACATGATGAAAATTATATGCCACCAGAAGTTAAAGATGCTATAGGAGAAAAATAAATTGTTAGCGAGTCAAATTGGATATTATTCTTTAATTCTAGGTTTATTTTTTTCATTTTTAATTATTCCTATCTCAGTTAGGAATTTAAATGATAATAAAATTATTGATATTAAAATTTTTTATTTATCTTTTTTACAGTTAGTACTCGTTTTTATAAGTATTGGTGGACTAATAATATCTTTCACTAATTCTGATTTTAGTAATGAAACGGTCTACAATAATTCACATACTACAAAACCGTTATTCTATAAAATTTCAGGAACATGGGGAAATCATGAGGGAAGCCTATTACTTTGGTTAATGATATTAACCTTATTTATTTTTTTATTTTTAATTAAATCTAAAAATCAACCTAAAAAATATAGAATACTAACTTTGCTTTTTCAGCAAATAATTATTACTGGATTTTTTTTATTTGTTTTAATAACTTCAAATCCATTCAATTATTTATTTCCAATACCAAAAGAAGGATTGGGTCTTAATCCAATATTACAAGATCCAGCATTAGCGATTCATCCACCTATTTTATATTTGGGTTATGTTGGTACATCAATAATATTTTCAGGTTCGTTGGCTGCTGTTGTTAATAACTATATTTCAAGAGAATGGGCAAAACACATAAAGTCTTGGATATTAGCTTCATGGATTTTCTTAACAATTGGAATTATGCTCGGTTCAATATGGGCATATTATGAACTCGGATGGGGAGGTTTTTGGTTTTGGGATCCAGTTGAAAATATTTCTTTAATGCCATGGTTGTGTCTTACCGCATTACTACATTGCATATTAGTACTTGAAAAAAAAGGGGCTCTTATTTCGTGGACTGTCATTTTATCAATTACAACATTTACATTAAGTATGTGTGGCACTTTTTTAGTTAGATCAGGAATATTAAATTCAGTTCATACGTTTGCGAATGATCCATCAAGAGGTATTTTTATTTTAATTTTTTTATTTATCTTAATTATTATGTCTTTAGTGATTTTTTTTATATTTAATAAAAATGAAGAAAGTAAAAAAATATATTTTTTTAGTAAAGAAATTTCAATTTTAATAAACAACTGGTTTATAATGTATTTTTTGTCCGTTGTATTAATTGGGACCGTTTATCCAATTTTTTTAGAAGTTTTGACTAATGAAAAAATATCAATTGGCCCACCATTTTATAATAAATTAATTACTCCTTTTTTAATTATTTTTTTAATATTTATGTCAATTGGACCTAATTTGCATTGGGTAAAATCTAAAGCAATAAAGATTAAACTTCAATTGATTATACTGTTTATAATTTCATTATTAATATCTTTTTTAATATTAAAAAGTGTTGGTTCTAAAAATTTAGTTAACACATTATTAATTTCTGCTTCTTTTTACTTATTTATTATTACAATAAAGGACTTTTTCGTAAAAAAATCTTTTAATTATTCTCAAAAATTATCTCATTTTGGATTTAGTTTATTAATTTTAAGTATTTTACTTAACAGTATCTTTTCAAGTGAAATTATTACTAATTTAAAAATCGGAGAAAATTTTACTTTTAAAAATGAAGTTATTCATTTTGATTCAATAGAAAAAGAAAAAAAAGAAAACTACGAGTCAATCATTGGTAATTTTAGAATTGAAGATTTTAAAAAAAATTCTATTCAATTAAAACCAGAATTAAGAATTTATAACCAACCAGTTACATTAACTAGTGAGGCAGATATTAAGATAAGTATATTTTATGATAAATTTTTAGTAATGAATTTAGTTAAGGGAAATGAATATTTTAACGTTAGATATCAAGTGAAACCCTTTATGATTTGGATTTGGCTATCAGTTTTATTAATAGCAATTGGTGGAATTTTAAGTTTGTATAAAAAAAAAAATGAAAAATAAAACTTTATTAATTTTAATATTATTATTTTTTACCTTTTGTTTTATAGTTTTTTTTAAAGGATTAAAAAACTCAAATATCTATATTCCTGAAACAGCACAAAATAAAGATTTAGAGGTTTTTAGTTCAAAAGATTTATTTACAGGAACTCAAGTTCCATTTGATCAAATATTTATTAATAGTGATTTTTACATTTTAAATATTTGGGCCTCTTGGTGTTTACCCTGCAGAAATGAACATGATCTGTTAATGCAACTTAGTAAAAATAAATCTATTAAGTTAATTGGGCTTAATTATAAAGATAAAAGCAAAAACGCTAAAAAATTTATTGAAGAATTGGGAAACCCTTATTCAATAATTATAACAGATAAAGATGGTATTATTTCTATTAGATTGGGTGCTTATGGTATTCCAGAGACCTATATAATTGACAAGAATAAAAAAATCATAAAAAGAATTATAGGACCATTAAATAAAAAATTGCTAAAAGAAGTAGATTTAATTGTAAGATGAAATTATTAAATTTTTTTTTAGCTATTATATTTGTATTTTGTTTTACTATCGGAAATTCATCAGAAAAAAAAAATGAATTAAAAAATAAAATCTCAAAAAATATTCGTTGTTTAATTTGTCAAGGTCAATCAGTTTATGACTCGCAATCAGATTTTGCGATAAGTGTAAAATTATTGATAGAGCAAAAATTAGATAAAGGATTGACTGAAGATGAGATATATAAATTTTTAAAAAATCAGTACGGGCAATGGATTGTTTATGACCCTGAATTTAATAAAAACACCGTTATTCTTTGGATTTTGCCGATATTGTTATTTTTAATAGGAGGTGCAATAATAATAAAAAAATTAATAATTAAAAAATGATAAACATTAAGTATAATGACTAATATAATTTTATTTTAAACAATATGAAAATTTTTTTTAATTATTTATTTATATCCTTTTTTTTATTCTTTGTTCCTGTTAGCAGCGAAGAAACCAAAAAAGATAATGAACATCAATTTAATATTTTTTCTGGAAGTTTTGATTTTAGCGATCATAAACAAAAAGCATTATTAGTGGGGTTTCAGCATCAAAATGAAATGCTACAAAGAGATACTTTTTTAGGAACCTTATCACCAATTACAGGTGGTTTTTTAACTGAAAACTCGGCATCTTATTTTTATACAGGAGTTGAGTGGAATTTTGATCTTGGTCCAATAAATTTTACACCAAGTTTTGCTCCCGGTCTTTATGGAGAGGGTAGTGGAAAAGATCTTGGTCATATTTTAGAATTTAAATCTGAGGTTCAAGCAACTTACAATTTTTCAGAAAAAAGTAGTTTGGGCATGTCATATAACCATTTATCTAATGCAAGCTTAGGAGATAAAAATCCTGGTGCAAATAGTTATATGTTTAATATTCTTAAAAAATTTTAGTTAAAATTTGTGAAACTAAAAGACTGCTATAATTATAAAGATTTTAGAAAATTAGCAAAAAAAAAATTACCATCTCCTATTTTTCATTATATTGATGGTGGATCTGATGATGAAGTAACGTTAAGAAGAAATACAGAATCATTTAATGATTGTGATTTAATTCCAAATGTTCTTGCTAGTGTTGGATCTCCTGATTTATCAACAACAGTTTTTGGAAAAAAAATTGATATACCGATTTTTTTATCACCAACAGCAATGCAAAGACTTTATCATTATGATGGCGATAAAGCATCGGCAAGAGCTGCAGAAAAGTTTGGAACTTTTTACAGTATGTCTACAATGGCAAATGATACTATCGAAGAAATATCTGTAATTTCAAAAGGACCAAAATTATTTCAACTTTATGTTCATAAAAATCAATCCATCACTGATGATTTAATTGATAGATGTAAGGTATCAGGTTTTGATGGAATGTGTTTAACTGTTGATACACTTGTCGCCGGAAATAGAGAAAAAGATCATAGAACTGGATTTACCACTCCTCCAAAACTTACATTTCAAAGTTTAATGAGTTTTGCCGCGCATCCTGAATGGGTATTTAATTATTTTACGCATAAAAAGTTTGAACTGGCGAATGTTTCAAAAAAAACAGATAAGGGAACCAACATTGCAAAATCAGTTATTGAATATATTAATGAACAATATGATCCAGCTATGGATTGGAAAGATGCAGAGTATTGTGTAAAAAAATGGAATGGTCCATTTGCATTAAAAGGGGTTATGTCAGTTGAGGATGCAAAAAGAGCTATAGATATAGGTTGTACTGCAATAATAATTTCAAATCATGGAGGGCGACAATTAGATGGTTCACGGGCTCCATTCGATCAAGTAAAAGCAATTTCAGATGCAGTGGGAGATAAATTGGAAATTATTTTAGATGGTGGAATAAGAAGAGGAACCCATGTTTTAAAAGCTCTAGCTGCTGGTGCTACAGCATGTAGTTTTGGAAAAATGTTTTTGTTCTCTTTAGCCGCAGGAGGGCAACAAGGAGTTGAACATTTGTTGCAAAATATGCATGATGAAATTAGTAGAAATATGATTTTAATGGGATGTAAAAACATAAAAGAACTAGATGATTCAAAATTAATATATAGAAATAGACAAGAAAAACTTAAATGAAATTAGCTAAAAATTTAGAAAGATTGGGAACAGAAGCTGCATTCAGTATACTAGCTGAAGCAAAAAAATTAGAAGCAAAAGGAAATCCAATGATTCATTTGGGTTTAGGCCAGCCTGATTTCAAAACACCCAAACATGTTGTTGAAGCTGCAAAGAAAGCATTAGACGATGGACATCACGGTTATGTTTTATCAAATGGAATTTTAGAATGCAGACAGGCCGTTACAAGAAAAATTAAAAAACTTTATAATAAAGATATAGATCCAGAGAGAGTTTTAATAGTTCCGGGTGGAAAACCCACTATGTATTATACAATTGCATGTTTTGGAGAACCCGGAGTAGAAATTATTCATCCAACACCAGCATTTCCAATTTATGAGTCTATGATTAATTATACTGGTTCAACTTCAGTTCCGTACGATCTTACTGAAGATAAAGATTTAAAATTTAATCCAGAAAAAATTTTATCACTAATAACTGACAAAACTAGATTATTAATCTTAATTAATCCTAATAATCCTACAGGAAGTTTTGTAGAAAAATCTTCAATTGATTTTTTAGCGGAAGGGCTTAAAAAATATCCTCATGTAGCAATTTTAAGTGATGAAATTTACAGCAGACAGATTTTTGATGGAAAAGAAATGCCTACATTTTTTAATTATCCAGAACTTCAAGACAGATTAATAGTTTTAGATGGATGGAGTAAAGCGTACGCAATGACAGGATGGCGATTAGGTTGGTGTGTTGTGCCAGAGAAATTAGTTCCACATATAAATAAATTACTTATTAATAGTGTTTCTTGTACTAACGCTGCAACACAATTTGCAGGGATCGCAGCGCTAGATGGTCCAGATGACTCTATAAATGAAATGATGAAAGCATTTAATAATAGAAGAAAACTAATTTATGAAGGATTAAATGGTTTACCAGGCGTTGAATGTAGTTTGCCTGGTGGTGCATTCTATGCTTTTCCAAAAGTTATAGGAACAGGAATGAACGGTGTAGAATTTTGTAAAAAGGCCATGTATGAAGCAGGAGTAGCTATAGTACCAGGTACTGCATTTGGTAAAACTTGTACTGATTATGCAAGGTTTAGTTTTGCTGCTTCAGAAAATGATATTTCTCAAGCGATAGAAAATATTAAAAAAATGTTAGTTTAGGAATTCAATTTTAATTAAGATCAAAGATTTTACCTGGATTCATAATATTGTTTGGATCAAGACTTCTTTTAATTGATTTCATTAAAGGTAAATTGTCTGGATGTTCTTTTAGCAAGTAGGCTTTTTTTTGTAATCCGATACCATGTTCACCTGTAATAGTACCTTCAAGCTCTAATGTTTTATCTATTAGTTTATCACTAAAATTTCTAATTTTTTCGTAGGATCCTTTTACAGCAGGATCATACATAATAATTGCATGAAAATTTCCATCACCGACATGACCTACCATTGGCGCCTTAAGGCCAAATTTTTTTATTTCAGTTTCAGCAAAATTAATACATTCAACAAGGTTTGAAACTGGTACACATACGTCTGTTGAATAAATTTTAACATTTTTACCTTGTGCTTTTACAGAATAATAAACATCATGTCTTGCTTGCCATAATTTATTTCTATCTTCAAGTGACTCAGCCCACTTAAAATCACTTCCATTGTTATTTTTAGATAACTCCTCAACAATTTTGATTGCTTCTTTATTTGACTCTTCGCTGCCATGAAATTCAAAAAAGAGGGTAGGTTTTGCATCCATATTTTTTAATTTTGAATATTCAATACAAATTTCCATTTGATCTTTGTTTAACATCTCTATTCTTGCAATTGGAACACCATACTGAATAACTTCTTGCGATGTTAAAACAGCTGTTTCGAGATTAGAAAAATGACATACGGCACTCATTATATTTTCTGGTATTGGTGATAATCTTAAGTGTACTTCTGTTATAATGCCTAAAGTTCCTTCTGAACCTATAAATAAATTTGTTAAGTTATAACCTGCAGATGATTTTTTTGTTCGAGTTCCAGTTTTGACAATTTCACCACTTGGCAAGACAACTGTTAATCCTGAAACAACTGTTCTCATTGTTCCATATTTAACAGCCATTGTTCCTGAAGCTGAGGTTGAAGCCATCCCACCCAAAGCAGCATCTGCACCAGGATCAATTGGGAAAAAAATACCATCATCTCTTAAATGTTCGTTCAATTGTTTTCTAGTAACATTTGCTTGAACTCTACAGTCAAAATCTCCAACATTAACACTTAAAATTTTATTCATTTTTTCTAGTGATACAGTAATACCATTCACGTTTCCAACCGCATTACCCTCAAGAGATGTTCCGGTACCAAAAGGCACAACAGGAATTTTATGTTTATTACATAATTGTAATATTTTTGAAATTTCTTCATTCGTTTCTGGAAAGACAACAGCTTGAGATAAGACCGCTTCATAAGCATCTTCACCTCTAGCATAATTTGCTCTTGTTGATTCTGATACAGAAAATCTATCTTTTAAAAGATTTGAAAGCTCTTTTTGTAATATGTTGTTTTCCATTTTTTTTTAAATAGTATATTAACGTTATTATAAAAAAATACTCTAAAATATGAAAAAAATAATAATTACTAGAAGATTACTAAAAGCATGTGAAGAAAAAGCTTCAAAAATTTTTGATACAAAATTTAATTCAAATGATGAGCTTTATTCTCAGTCAAAATTACTAGAATTAAGTCAGGGTTGTGACGCAATTTTAACCTCACTTACAGACAAAATGGATGAAGACACAATTAATAAACTTCCAGATTCAATAAAAATTATTTCTAACTTTGCAGTTGGTTTTGGAAATATAGCTCTAGAAGCTGCAAAAAAAAGAGGTATAGTTGTCACAAATACTCCAGATGTTTTAACAGATGCTACTGCTGAAATTGCAATGCTATTAATTCTTGGAGCCGCAAGAAGAGCATCAGAAGGTATAGAGTATGCAAAAAATAGTAATTGGAAATGGTCTGCTGACTTTTTAATAGGCAAACAATTAACAGGAGCAAGACTTGGAATTTTAGGAATGGGAAGGATTGGAAGAGCAGTTGCTAAACTTTCAAGACCATTTGGAATGAAAATTCATTATCATAATAGATCTAAATTAAGTACTGATCTTGAAGAAGGTGCAACTTATCATGATAGTATTAAAAGTTTATTTTCTGTTTCTGATATTTTAGCAATAAATTGTCCAGCAACTAAAGAGACAGTTAATATAATTAATAAAGAAACATTAGAATATTTTCCCACAGGAGCAATCATTACAAATAGTGCAAGAGGAGACATGATTGATGATGAAGCAATGATAGATGCTTTAGATAGAAGAAAAATTTATGCAGTTGGACTAGATGTTTATAAAGGTGAACCAAAATTAAATTCTGGGTATTTAAAACATAAAAGTGCTTTTATTTTACCTCACCTTGGAAGTGCCACTAAAGAAACTCGTATTGCTATGGGAGATTTATCAGTAGATAATATTGATGAGTTTTTCAAAACTGGAAATTGTATAAATAAAGTAAATTAATAACTCCATTAAAAGAGTCACTGTTAAGGGCTGATTTTCTGTGTATTTTAAGTGTAAAATATAATGTATAATTAAAGTATGATCTTTAATAATAAATTATCTCCATTTAATTAGAGACATGAATCGTAAAATTAAAAAAACTTTTAAATTGAGTGATGAAGATTTAAGAAGAGAAAAAAAAATAACTTCAAAATTAAATTTAAAAAAATTACCATTTAAGGTATCAAAAGAAAATTTTTGTTCGAGATATGCAGAAATGTTTAAAGA
>Ga0114997_10002630_pt1 | contig 14406 bp, 17 predicted proteins | sample ArcticOcean_MG_C_2_FD_87045 | JGI IMG/M metagenome (GOLD analysis project Ga0114997, IMG submission 87045) | Marine microbial communities from western Arctic Ocean - ArcticOcean_MG_CB4_136 | ecosystem: Environmental > Aquatic > Marine > Oceanic | place: Arctic Ocean: Canada Basin | collected... | reverse complement strand
CTTGGAGGCATGATGATGCTCGCTATGTTTCCATTAATCATTGTCGGGGTGCTTGTAATCGGAGGGTTATTTGTGTTACCCAAACTTGCACCAAAGCTCGCTGCCATGTCCGGAATGAGTCCGACTATGATAAAATATGCGGGCATGGCATTATTTGCTCTCATCGTGGGTCTTATTATTATTTTTAAGATTGTACCCATTTTCACTAAAAAAGACTCTAGAATTAGTTATAATAAGGTAAATCAGCGCGCACCAGTTCAGGCGATTCATAGCAGAACTAATAAGCAATCCCTTACACCATATGGTAAGAGTTTGTACTATAAGGGAGATAGAACTGCCCGCAAGATTCCTTCATATACTAAGATAAATAATTCTATGAACTATAAGGTTCCTATCGCTAGAAAGTTTGTAAACAAATATAATCCAATTAACGATGTAACAAATGTATTAGGTAATCACTTCCCAACCATGCATATCCAGAATAAGGTTGAAGAAAAGCCCGTCATGTATACGCGCACAAGTCGCGTATAAAATACACATAAAAAATATTAAAATACTATAATGGATAATAGGGCTGTATTTATTGCATTTATTGCATTTTTTATAATTATACTTCTTGTATATACAATAACCCATGTTTCTCTTAAGATGGATAATTTAGAACCCGAAGAAAAATGTTGCAGTTGTAGTGTTCAACTTTAATTCAAAGTCAATTTAACTAAATAATTAAATATATTTATAGAAATAATATATATAATTGTATAGATGAAAGTTATTACTAGGAGTGGTCTACATGAGACAGTCAAATTCGACCTTATTACTAATAAAATATCCGAATTATCATCTGAAAGTCCTGTGTGGGGTAAGAAATTAAGTATAGACCCAGTATTTATTGCGCAAAAAATCTGCAGTCTTATCTATGACGGAATTACTACTACCGAACTTGACGACTTTTCCGCTAGTTTTTCGGCAACTCTATTCAAGTATGAACCAGATTATCTAACACTTGCGAGTAGAATCGCCACAAATAATCATCATAAGAATAACAATATCACATTTGTTGAGTTGGTGGGTAAGTTGTTTGATAACGGAATTGTTAATAAGGAATTTACTGATTATGTCAATGAAAACAAAGAATTTGTCACCGAGTGTGTACAAGATTCTAGAGATTACGATATTTCATATTTTGGGTTTAAGTCTCTAGAGAAATCGTACCTCCTAAAGACTAAAGATGGTTACCAGGAAAAGCCTCAGTATCTTTTTATGAGGGTCGCAATCGCCGTTCACATGGGAAACAATGAAATGATTAAGACAGTATATGATTCTTTGAGTAATAAGTATTATACTCATGCTACACCAACTCTATTTAATGCCGGGACAAATTATCAGCAGCTAAGTTCGTGTTTCCTCTTGGGCACCGAGGATTCTGTAGAGGGTCTTTATAAAACTGCTGCAGATATGGCTAAGATTTCTAAGTGGGCCGGAGGAATCGGAGTTCATCTTAGCAATGTAAGGGCTAAGGATTCTTATATCAACAAGACCGGGGGAAAGAGCAACGGGATTATGCCTCTTCTAAAGGTTTATAACGACATTTCCCGCCATATTAACCAGAGTGGGAAAAGAAATGGATCAATTGCTATCTATATGGAGCCATGGCATGCAGACATCTACGATCTTCTCGACGCAAAGAAGAACAATGGGGCGGAAGAAATGCGCGCTCGAGACCTGTTTTATGCATTGTGGATCCCGGACCTATTTATGAAGAGGGTAGAATCTGATGGAATGTGGTCACTTATGTGTCCCAATGAGTGCATAGGACTTGATAACGTCCACAGTGAAGAGTTTGAAAAACTTTACACCGAATACGAAGAAAAGCAAATGTATAGAAAGCAAATCAAGGCCAAAGAACTATGGGAGAGAATTATTAACACCCAAATCGAGACAGGGCTTCCATATATTCTATACAAAGATGCGGTCAACAGAAAGTCTAACCAAAAACACTATGGGACTATTAAAAGTAGTAATTTGTGTACAGAAATTGTTGAATATTCAGATTCTAATGAGACCGCAGTGTGTAATCTAGCAAGTATCTGCCTTCCAAAATATATCTCGCCAGATATGAGTTTTAATTATACACTACTCGCCGCTAAAACTCGGGAAATTGTAAATAATCTAAATAACATCATTGACATTAACTCTTATCCAACACCAGAATCTAAGCTATCTAACATGCGTCATCGACCAATTGGGATTGGTATACAAGGACTTGCAGACCTTTTTATGATTCTCAAAATTCCATATGACTCCAATGATGCACGGATCCTTAATAGGAGAATATTCGAATGTATTTATTATGCATCATTGTCAGAATCTATGGAAATTTCTAAAAAACGCGGACCATATGAAACGTTTGACGGATCCCCTGCTAGTCAAGGTATCCTACAATTTGATATGTGGGAAAACCAGGAGTCTTATGATACTTCATGGAAACTTTATTCACAGGAACAATGGGATAGCCTGAAAAATGACATTAAAACTCATGGAATCCGAAACAGTCTTTTGGTAGCTCCTATGCCCACTGCGTCAACCGCGCAGATTATGGGTAATAACGAATCCTTCGAACCATATACATCTAATTTGTATACCAGGGCGGTCCTATCTGGGAATTATGTTATTGTCAATAATCATCTCATACACGAATTGAAGGCTAGACATCTTTTCAACAATGAACTTATTGAAAAGATAATGCTAAATAAGGGATCCGTCCAAAAGTTGGGTCTACCTAAAGACATTGAACAGGTTTATAAGACTTCCTGGGAACTTTCGCAAAAATCTATTATTCAGTTAGCCATAGATCGGGGGGCATTCATTTGTCAGAGTCAGAGCCTTAATCTATTTGTGAATCCTCCTACACCTAAGGTAATTCATTCTATTCATTTCTATGGATGGAAAAATGGTCTCAAAACGGGTTCTTATTACATTAGAAGTAAGTCCATCTTAGATAATCAAAACTTTTCAACAGATGTTAAAAAGGAGTCTTCTGCTTATAGCGAGTGTCTAACGTGTAGTGCGTAAATGCCGGGCATAAAACAGGGCCACTCCTACAAACATTACAAACAATAAAACCCTATTGAGAGAAGTCTTCCATGTTACTGAGCTTTTGGTAGATTTATTATGAGATTTACCCTTAACGAAGCCATCTAAAAATACATCTATAGATATAGATCTCTTATTTAGTTTAGTATTTACACTGTCGTGAAAAGTCCACGTCCATTTAAGTAAGGATGAATTATTTTTCAATATTTCGGCCCATTCTACATCACTTATATTATTAACGTATATCTGTGCATCATTAGAGCACTTATCACACGGTAATATTTTTACAAAATTTAATATAAAATTTTTATAAGCGTCTTTATCTTTTTCATTTGGTACAGTTGGATATCCATACCCAGTAAAATGCAGTGTATCCCAAAATGTAGAACCCCATACATCTGGGTTTAAACTGTTTTTTTCTGAAAGTTCCATCTATTAATTATATATTACATTATAAATTTAATTGTTATTTAAAAGCGTGTTTTATATATAATAATGTAATATCGTATGGAACTTAGTCATAAATGGAGTCTGTATTTACATTATAAAGACCTGGGAAAATTATATAATGACAACATTGAAAAATTAATGGACATTTCAGATATTCAGACATTTTGGGGAACATTTAATAATATACCTAAGGTTTATGATATATTTTCTGATGGTGTACATATTAAAAAAATAAAAAGAACAAATGCGGTCCCATGCGCCTATTCATTCTTTAGAGAAGATATCTTTCCTTGTTGGGAAGATGACAAAAACAAACACGGGTTTGAATATTCTATTAAAAACGGGTCTGACTTAAAAAAAATACATTCAGAATGGGTTAATTCTGTTTTATGTATAATTGGCAATGAAACTGAAATTATATCCCACATAAACGGTATACGGATAGTGGACTGTACAAAGTACACAAGTGTTTTATATAGGATGGAAATCTGGGTAGACGATGAACGTTACAAGACTGATATAGAGGAATTGATAAAGGGGAGTAAATTTAATCTAGGAGAATATAAACTACTATACAGATCTCATAAAAATATTAAAGAAACGATATAAACATATATATTATTAGTTATTAAGTATGGAGGAACAACTCGGTGCACGCGAGCTATTGGAAAAACTAAATATTATTGTATCCCGGTTTGATTCACTAGAGGAGAAACTGGACTCCCTAGAAGAGAAAGTCGATGGTATCGAAATTAATATGTCACCTCTTCTAGACCTTTTGAATAATCTAATTAAGACTAATATAGCTGAGGACACACTTGGACCACCGGAACCGAAGGAAGTAAAGCCCGAACTTGCTTATCGAGTTGAAGGTGATAATGTTTACATTTACGGTACAAAGACTTATGACAACAGAGAGATTATTAAGTCTTCATTTAAAAATGCAAGCTGGTCAAAGGAGAACTCGGCCTGGACTTTTAAGGTTTTTGATAATTATACTAGTACATTCGATACATTTTTCCCTAACATTGTTAAGGGTCAATAGTAAAAACATTAATGTGACGTTTCCCCGTACCAACTTCCATTCCATTTACTCTACGAATTCTATTGTCTTTAAAACAGTAATGTAGAACACACTTATGCTTAATATTTAACCTCTTAGATATTGTCTTCGCGGATAATTTTACCCCGGCGGCATTATTTAGGTACGCGTATACAGGATTCATTAAATATAATAAGTTATACAATTTATCTTTAAATTATTATATTTACTTTAAATAAATAAATAACATGTTCAACGGTGTAAATGAATTCGGTGATATGAAAACCATCATGGCCGCGGCAAAAGTGGCCGCGGCAAAAGCGGCAAAAGTGGCCGCGGCAAAAGCGGATAAGCATGCTCCAATGCTCGCCGCGAACCTTAAGAAGGCTAAGGAGGAAGCGAAAAAGGTGGCGAAAAAGACTAAGGATTCGGTGTCAAAAGCGGCGTCAGATGTATATCGAAACATGTCCTCGGACGACATCACAAATTATCTAGCCATGGGAGGCGCAGACTTGTTCGGTTTTGGCGATGTAAATGAATACGGTAAGAAACTAAAGATGACTAAGAAGGCTATAGCGGCCCGCCGGGCTTACCGTAGAAAGAAGTCGTCTAAGCGTTCCCGTAGGTCCTCGCCTAAGCGCCGGAAGATTTCGCAAAAGACTGCCCATGCTCGAGCTAAGAGAGCCATGAAATTACATCACTCCAAGGGAATTTCACTTAAGCAGGCTTGGAGAATTGTTTTAAAGAAAAATAAATTCGGCGACTCTGTGTGTGGACGGGGTTATGAAGTAAACAGGAATTGGAATCGTACTAAGGGGCAGAGAGAATGTTTAAAAGAATGCGATTTTTACGAAATTAGAGATAATAAAACTAATAAATGCAAAAAGATGAAAATGGTTAATAAGACTTACGGCTATGTTCCTCCTCGGTATGTTCCTCCTCGACCGCCGCCGAGCGTTCCACGTGGTTACGAAATTAATCCAGAAACTGGTCGCCAGAGAAAAATATGCCCACCGGGTCATTACAGGGATCCCGACACTGGTAGGTGTAAGAGAATTCAGTCATCTGTAAGACCTTTAATTTCTCGGAAAAATTACGAAGACCTTGATGAGTTAGACTCTGTTAACTTCAGGTGGAGCAAAAAGACGCGCGGCAACTTACCTCTTAGTATGCAATATGGGCACGGTAAATCATGCTTCGGTGCAGTTCCCTGTGATTGCGGAATGTGATGTAATGTAATATAATTCTAATTAATTCAAAAAAAAAATAAAATTATATAATAAAATAAATAATGGATTACATTTTAGATGGAATTGAAGCCGTACCGGGGTCGCTCGGTATGGGTTTCGGTAAGAGAAAGTTAAAGATGACTAAGAAGGCTATCGCGGCTCGCCGTGCTTACCGTCTTCGCAATGGTCGTTCGCCCCGTCGTTCGCCCCGTCGTTCGCCCCGTCGTTCGCCCCGTCGTAGACGTAAGTCGCCGATCCGTAGACGTAAGTCGCCGATCCGTAGACGTAAGTCGCCGATCCGTAGACGTAAGTCGCCGATGACGGATAGAACTTACGGTAACATTCCCTTGAGTATGCAGGGTGATGATGATTTATCTGTTTTCGGTTTCGTTAATCAAGACGCCCCCCTTGATAGGCTTGCGCCCGCCCGTCGTAGGCTCGCTCGCGCAGGTGGTAGAGCCCGTGGCTACGCCTCCGGAGCATTAGACAGAGCCCGTGGCTACATCAACCGTCGTTTGTCGCCGGACCGGAGTCGTCGTTCGAGTTATGGTAAGAAACTAAAGATGACTAAGAAGGCTATCGCGGCTCGCCGTGCCTACCGCCGTCGCAATGGCCGTTCGCCGCGCCGTTCGCCCCGTCGTTCGCCCCGTCGTTCGCGCCGTTCGCCCCGTCGTTCGCCCCGTCGTTCGCCCCGTCGTTCGCGCCGTTCGCCCCGTCGTTCGCCCCGCCGTGGTAGAAAGATGACTAAAAGAGCAATTCACGCTAACGCTAAGAAAGCCATGAATCTTCATCACCGTAAAGGCATCAGTCTTAAGCAGGCGTGGAGGATTGTACTCAAGAAGAATGGGTTTGGCGGAGATTACATTTTAGCCGGACTTAAAGCCGCTCAATCTGAGCTTGGTATGGGGTTTGGTATGGACATGGAGGCCATGAGGGGCGCCGCCGCAATCGGCAGACTTTCTGGTAGTAGGTTTGGCATGGCAACTGTCTGCAGACCGGGATACTCGCCAAACAGTAAGTGGCGCAAAGGTAAGGGCTCTGGTCAGAAGAGATGCGTAAAAGACAAGACTAATAAGATTACTGTAAACGAGTTACAGGCTATTGCGGTAAAGAATGGTATCAGTATTTACAAGACCAGGAAAGGGGGTGGATACACAAGGACCCCGGTAACCGGCAAGGCTCTTAAGGCTCGTCTAAGCCGCGCGAAGATTTCTTACAACTACGGTCGTCGCCGGAGTGTAAGCTACGTATAGACGATTAAATGAAAATGAAAATGAAATGTATAATATAAAATATAAAATATAAAGATATATCTTATATTATAATATAACAAGATGGAACCGATTCTCGCAGAAACTTCTAATAGATATGTTTTGTACCCTATTGTATGGACTACAGTGTGGAACGAATATAAGCGCCATCAGCAAGCATTTTGGACGGCCGAAGAAATTGATTTTTCAGCCGACACGTCAGATTGGGAAAAGTTAACCGATGATGAACGGTTTTTCATTTCGAATATCCTATCATTTTTTGCTGGGTCTGACGGTATTATCTTTGAGAATCTTTCTATAAACTTTATTGAGGAAATTAAGGTCCCTGAAATCCGAGCTTATTATGGGTGGCAGGCTGCAATGGAAACAATCCATTCTGAGACATACGCTCTTATGATTGATACATACATTGGAAATCAGGAGGAAAAACTAAGACTTCTAAACGGGATTAAGGAAGTTCCGGGAGTGAAGAAAAAGGCGGATTGGGCTAAGAAGTGGCTAAACAGTGACATCCCATTTGCTAAGAGACTTGTGGCGTTTACAATCGTCGAGGGGCTATTCTTTGCGGGCTCGTTTTGCGCTATCTTTTGGCTTAAGTATGTAAAGGGGCTAATGACCAAAGCCCTGGGTAAGAGTAATGAACTTATTGCCCGTGATGAGTCTCTCCACGCAGACTTTGGTGTCTTGCTTTATACATACATCGTGAATAGATTGAGCGTTGATGAAATTAACGAAATGTTTACAACGGCAGTTGACATTGAAAAGGAATTCATTTGCGAATCATTCTCTTGTGATCTTATCGGTATGAACGCAAATTCTATGAAGACTTACATTGAGTTTCAGGCAGACCGTTTGATCCAAAAGTTGGGATACCCGAAGATTTACGATGTAACTTGTCCATTTGAGTTCATGGACACCATGTCTCTTGATGGCAAGAGCAACTTCTTCGAACAGCGTGTTACAGATTACAACCGCCCTGAACAGATCGTCGACAAGGAACTAGAAATCCTTGACGACTTCTAAAGTGGTAATGAACTGTAAATGAGATTAAATAGAAAAATACTGACAATTAATGAATTGTGTGTATTTTTACATTACCTTACATTACATTACCTTACATTACATTACATTACATTACATTATCCATTATGGCCGAGCATCACCAAGTTTGAGGATCGTGTGCCGAAGGCCGTGTGGATCGCCATCGTTATGACTGGTTGGGCGGGTCTTATTCGTTCTAAACTTCGCGTCACAGTCATGGTTACCCGCCCAACCGCACGTGTTTTGTAAAATCGCTCTTTTACCATCGTCGCCCGTCTTGCTCGCGTTCGATTCTATCATGATTTGGGCGCCGTGAATGATACTGTTGTTCAGCCTCGTGCGCAAGGAGGCACCACCATTACCCCCCGCAAATGCCTTCCATTCGGCAGTGTTGTGGCCTTCGAGGGTCGTGATCTTAGTGTCTCGGATGGCCAGTAGCTCATCCATTTTAGTTTTGAAAATTCCCGCCGCGCCGTCTAGATTTGGTCCAAAAAGTGTTTTTAATAGAGCTGCCTGTGTCGCGTCGCTATTCGTGAATTGGTCATCAATCCCTTTCACACTGTTATTCAAAAAAGTTATAGCCCCAGTTGTTTGATCTACTACCATTAATTTTTTAGTATTTCCACCCACTGCTGATAAATAGTTATTCTCTTTTCTGGTAAATAGAATAATAAAAAACGTTAAAACGGCAGCCGCGAGAGTTGCTTTGAATAAAAGATGTTCCATTTATTATTAATAAATATTTTAATTAAATATTTTAATCTAATTTATTTTAACCTACTCCGGAACCGTGGGGTCGGTGACTACAGGGTCGGTGACTACAGGGTCGGTTGTCTCGGTGGCTATTATAGCATTTACAGCGTCTTCGGCTTCGGTGTCGGAGTCGTCGTCGGAGTCGTCGTCAGAATCGTCGTCGGAGTCGTCGTCAGAATCGTCGTCGGATTCTGCTAGTTCTAATTGAAATTCGTCAGGGCCCGCCGACTTTAATTTATAATTTGGGGCGTCGTCGTCGTCGACTCCTCCAGTTATTGCCAGCTTAGCGTCCTCATCCGACGTGGCGGCGGCGACAACTCCGCCTGGGTAGAGTTTATTAATTATGTAAAACAACGCGATTACTGCGATAAGAATTGGGATTACTAAAAGTACTATTACTACAGCGCTCATTTTATAATATATACAGATTATAATTTACAAAAAAATATTCACCTTAAAAATATAAACGATAAGATAATATATTAATATGGGCACCTTGATTACTGGTCGGGGGGTTGTGAAAAATCTATCAAATGATTCCCCCGAACGTGTTTACGAAATTGAAGAGAATGAAAATATTCTAATTTCCATAGAAGAATATAGAAATATGGAATTCACAGATGAACAAGAGTGGAACAATATTTACAACCCTAAACGTTGCTCAATTGAAGCACTTGATTACATAGAAGTTAAGAGACGGGGCGATGGAGCAATTAAAAATACTTACAAGTCATTTAGTGACACCGAATATGGCCCTTATTACGACCCAATAGGTGTTCACCTATGCGTATGGAAAAACAATAAATTGATTAAGAATTTTAAAAGTGAACAGGATCCATCTTCTAAAAATATTCAATTTTCAGTATTTAAACCGGGTTTGTATTGCGCGATTTGTCATAAATGCAAAGAGTCTACTCAATTTGATTGGAGCAAAACGGTTCACGTCCCCGGAGCCCGCCCCGGGTTAGTTCCATACGAAGATATTATTCCTAAGAGCACCCCGTGTTTGCCACAGAAAAGAAAACTATCTAACGCTATCCCAAACTGGAATAAATTAATGATAAAATGTGTACATTCATTGTATAACGATAAGGTTGTATATTTTATATCCAGATACGAGTCTAAGCTATTGTGGCCCTGGCAGATGACCTATTATCAGAAATTTAAACATGATAACCCTAACTACAAAGACTCGGTTATATTCCTAACGAGCGACATGGAGAACTTTAGAGACAATTACGGCGTTATTATTTAAGCTTTAAATAAAAATACCCAGAGGCTAAAAGCATTACAACCAAGAAAATGATAAGACCAATTGGGGGACCCGATTTTTCCTTTTCTGCCATTTAATATAATAATACATTTTTTTTCTTAGGAAAATATATAACTGCGTAAGATTATAATGACAACGAACGCGGACTCTTTTATTAATCAAGATACTGGGGAAGTAGACTGGGATTCTATAATAACAATGGCCAGAGAAGAAAAAGAAACGTACTACATTGATCCGGATACCGATAAGAAACTTTCGTGTAAAAAATGTGGTATAGAATTTTTTAATAAAAAATACTACGGCAATTTTCCATTGTGCGATAAACACAGAAATAACACGTTTAAAAAATGATAAATACAATATACATATACAGTAATGGGTGATAGTGAAGCAAGAATCCAGGCTTTAGAAAAGGAGGTCTCGGACTTAAAAAAGTCGGTCTCCTCTTTCGGCGATAAATCGTCGCGTAAGGGTAAAAAAAATGACGGTACTAAGAAAACACCAACTCCTTATAATTTATTTGTGCAAAAGGAGATCGCAAAAGAAAAGGAAGAAAAAGGGGATAAGTATGATCATAAGTTAGCGTTTGGCAATGCCGCTAAGGCGTGGACGGCTCAGAAGAAGACTGGGTGATGTCGTCTATAACATTAAGAGATAAACAATCTTCGCATATATAACAGTTAAGCATTCTACTGTTAAAAAGTCTGTCGCAATTACATACCTTATAAATATTATTTTTATTTATATAAGATATGTAATAATCGTTAGTAACGTCAATCTCCTTTATCATCGCAGACAAATCTAACGATTCATTGTATATCAGTGTTAATATTTCATTTAAATGAATCATTTTCTTAAAGAATTCGCAGTTGTAATTGAAAACCTTTTGTATTAACTTAGAATTAACTTTAATACTAAAGTCTTTTACATACGTCCTGTCTATATTTAGTTCGCATTTCAGACCCTTACAAAATACATAACATGCATTTGTAAATCTAGAAAATTTATATTCAACCTTTTGAAATATTTCAATCAATAACTCTATAAACTGTATATCTGGGTAGGTATATATATCTTTTATTTCTATTAAAAAATTGCCTTTGGGTATTAAATTTATAGATTTCAGAGCATCTGAAAAATATACATAGTCTTTAATAATAACATAATCCTTAAAAGAATGGGAGCATTCTTTTATGCTATATTTTTTACATTTTTCATATGGATCTATTTTTATTTTTTTAAACTCGTTATAAAGATCTGGGTCTAATACGCTTCTAGATGGTCTAGATAGACTTTTTGAATATATAATATTATTAAACATCTGTAGAGATTTGTCTTATAATGAGTTATTATTTTATATTTGTTTAAGATACCCTAAAATAATTTTATTATATTGTTTAAATAGTGCAGAATGATTATCATCTTTCCAGGTTACATGATTAAGTGCTGTATGCGTCAATTCGTGTGCAACAAGGGGTATAAGCTTATCTAACGGTTTAAATTTCCCGGATGGATATCTAAGTGTTAAAAATATTATTCTATACTCCGCTCGGTAATTTTTATCTTTCCCAATACTAATACCCTTAGTCCTGCGGACATTCTTGGGTTTATTTAATCCCTCGAAAATAATAGACCCTTGGTCCTCTGGGAGTTGCATTTCTTGGACCTTATGTGGGGTGTCTGCAAGTAATTTAAGATAAATGTCAGTCCCCGCCTTCCCAGATAATAATAGAGTGAATTGTAATTTTGCAATTAACGTGTCTATTACTTCTAGGATTTCAGAACTTTGCCTTGCTCCTCTAGAATCAATAACCTTGTAGTTATTAATGGATATATAATTCTTTTTTTCATCAAAATCCCAAATCAAACTCATAAAGTGTTGTATATTAAATAATACATTTATTAATTTAATACAATATTTACTCCCCCATCTGCAGTCTTTCTTATAATAGGTACACCCTTTGCCGGTCTCGGTACCGGTCTTTCCCTGGGATAATTTCTACGAGTATTTAAACTCTTATGTATTAAATCCCGGTTTGGTATAATTTTATTATAGTCTCGCCTGGGTCTCTTATTGACATTCTCGTCCGTATCGCCCGATAAGTCTATAAAAAGTTCAAGGGGTAAAACTTTAGCTATCTTGGGTATCAGGCCGGTATTTGTAGGCGCGGTATTTATTATAAATGGGAATTTCGTTACTCTCTTATCCAATCTTAACACTTTGTAATAGAAAGAGTCAACTATTATTATATTAGTAGATATATCTGGTTTTTGATATAACAACATCAGTGCTCTATAAGATTTTAAACAATTCTTAAGAATATATACTGTTTGCATCTATATACTATTATAGAATATACATTATATTTTCCAATATTTAAATATATTACGTAAATAATTATATTTATCATATACTAATACATCGTTATGGAAGACCAAGATGACATTGATAAAGACGAATTATCGGAATCATCGGAATCATCGGAATCATCGGAATCATCTGGGGACGAAGATGACTATCAAGATGCACAAGAAAATACATACAGGGAAGAAAACACTTATGATATCTTCGACGAAATTGCAAATCTAGAATCTATGCAGGAAAATCTGTCCAATTCATTTGCCGAGAATCTAATGACTCACGAGGAATACAATAACGAGATGTTAAGAATTAATTATTATATAGATGTTAGAAGGAAAACATATATATTAACAGACGAAAATCAGAAATTTATTAACCAACTGAGAAATACAAAAGAAAAGTTAGTGAACTCATACAAGGATGATTATATTAACGAAACTCAGTTCTATTTAAAATACAACGAACTATTAAGAACTGAATATACTGTATTAAAAATGTCAGAGTCTGATGACACAACGGGTAAAAAACAATACCAGGAGTTAAACTTAGATATAAAGGAACGATTGGAGAGACTACACCAGGAAGAAATTAAACATATGAGAACAGTTGGTTCAAAATTGAAGGTATATCCGCCAAAAATCCCATTGTCTTACTCGGATGACGATATAGAATTATATTACAAAAATAAACAAAACAATATTACACAGGTGTTCAATAAAGATATACATGATTATATCCAGGAATATACTTCATATAAACAGGTTATAGATTACAATTCATCGTCTTTTGAAATTGCTACAAGGATTTGGAATAATGAAGGGGGATTAAGCGAATATAACTACGAATTTAAAACCTTAAAACCTCTAAGTAGTAAGAGGTCTAACATAAAGGCTATTCAAAATAGGTCAACTTTATTGACCCCAGACGAACAGAGATACACAGACAGAATAGGAACCTTAGCGTCTAGGATGCGGGAAATGAGCAGGGATGAATTATTAAGTTGTATACCCTCTAGGACTTTTAAATATATGTCCTTTATCGAGAAATTAAAAGAAAATAAGCAAAATATGTTTAAATTTAACGATCATCCGGAAAATTATCAAGCGTTAAAGAGTATACTTGGCGAAGAAATTTCTAAATATTATAAAATAGAATCAGATAAGATATTTAAGGATTATATATACTCTAGACCAGATTGGTTATTTGATTCACTACCAGGTGATAATATTTCTTCTTATAGAGAGTCTGGCTCGGCTGGTTATCTTGCATTTCGAGAAGGTGTAGACAGGAATAACTTGGGAGATGATCTATCCAGTTTTATAACTGTAAAACCTATGGACGACGAACTTTTTATGGAAATACAGGGCAAATCGGGAGATAAAACATCTATAGTAGAGGTGTGGGAATTGAGAGTTTCATTGGCCGAACTCGTTGGCGATTATCAGAGTAAAAAGGATTTAGTTAAACGTTACGTATCATTCGAAGATTATTTAACTGACCTAAAAGAAATTCTTATTAAGAATTCTAAGAAATTGCCCAAGGGTAAAACATTAGACATCTTAAGAGAGAGGATAAGAAAAATAAATTATTATTTAAATTACGGCGAAGACCCAGATTTATATATACAAAATGGACATACAAGTATTTCTGAATTATTTAAAAACAAGGGAGATATTTACGAGTCTAGAAAGAATGGGGTTTTCTTATTGTCTGCATTAATTTCGAAGTATTTCGAAAACAGTTCCGATATTATAAACAAAATAGAGGAGAATGTATTTAACTTTTCAAGTTCCAATTATGACTACAATATATCTAAAATATTGTTCATATTAAACAATTATCAAGACAAATTAAAAGATGTTATAACTGGTCAAGTAAGTGGTATAGAT
>Ga0114997_10002628_pt1 | contig 14409 bp, 15 predicted proteins | sample ArcticOcean_MG_C_2_FD_87045 | JGI IMG/M metagenome (GOLD analysis project Ga0114997, IMG submission 87045) | Marine microbial communities from western Arctic Ocean - ArcticOcean_MG_CB4_136 | ecosystem: Environmental > Aquatic > Marine > Oceanic | place: Arctic Ocean: Canada Basin | collected... | reverse complement strand
CCAACCGAGTGCGTTCATTTTAGCAACCGCGTCGTCGATTTGTTGCCAATACGACCGGAGACAACTCCATGACAGACAGTTCAAATAACTATGATTAAATTCTGCCGCTTCAAATTGTTTGAATGACATTTATATACAAATGCGACATGTATATACTTATGTTTTAGTTGTCTACTATTTTGGGTGCCACAAACAAACACAGATGACTTCCGTACAGCAAATCAACTTTGAGTCGTGACGGTTGCCCATTAGAAAAGCCAAGCATGCAAGTACTGCCACAGTGCGAAAACATGGACATGGCTTTGACTGCTTGACTGGACAGGGTGATGTCAACAGTGTTACGGACGGCCAAAGATTCAATGCGTTTGCCGTTGAGGGGTTCACAGTGCGTGATGGTGCCAAATTCGGTGGCGGTCGACGACCATTGGAATTTTTCTCGAGTGATTTGAAACTGACATTCTGCTTTAGTCATCATCATTTTATCTGTCCATTCCCGCAGGACGGTGGCGTCCACCTGTAGGGCCATGTCATCATCCATATTCGGAATGTCCAACTGGTCTTCCTCGATGTCAATGGCACGTATTTGAAACTCGGTTGTCTGGTCTTCGTGGAGCAGGATGACAGATAACGTTGTATTGTTGTTGATTTTCCACATCAATTTGGAGCTTTTCGCTTTTTGCAAGCAACCCACCAAAGATTCCGTATATAACCCCAATGTAATTGGAACCGAACACTCGAACGTTTCAAAGGAGTCGGGGGTGAGATGTAGGCGAACCAACGACGTTTGGCCCATGTCCATGGACATGATGTGTAGGCCAGTGTGGTCAAACGTAATATTGACCATGTTGTTGGTGTGCTGTACCGCTTTGAACAATTTGATGCATTGCGATGGAGATTTCCAAGTGCAATGCATTTTTGTTTGTAATCATTGACTTGTCGTAATACAACATACATGTCCAACATATGTTCCAAAAAATTGCTTAGTATATGCATTTGGAGGAGGTTAGGCGATTTGACGAGTCCCGACTTTAAGTCACAATAATACTATTTGACATCCAAATAATTATTCGGATTCTTCTCCACAAGTGACTATAAACATCGTCTTTCCAAAAAATACCCAGTCTCCCAAATGTCGGTGCATGTGCCTATTCCCACCATTGTAAAACGCAGTGGCAAGGCGCAGCATTTTTCAACCCGCAAAACTGTTCGTTTTTTAAAAGAGTTGGCGTCCAAGGCGCCTCGGTTGAGTAAAATTGACGCGGAGTTGGTGTTGTCGCAAACAACAATGGGAACTACTATGAGTACCGTGGGATTGGCCGAACATTTGGCCGAAATCTGTGCTGCGATGGCTGTCCAACATTGGGAATATGGTACACTGGGTGGTCGAGTGCTGACGGCCATGTTGCATCGACAGACCCCCGCCACTTTCACGGAGTCGATGATGTTGTTGCAAGACACATTGTCCAAGACATTTGTCCAGTGTTGTCAAGAGAATCGTGAGGTGTTGAACGCGATGATTGAAGACGGTAAAGATTATCAGTACAATGTTATGGGCATTCGTACATTGCAACGTTCTTACTTGCTCAAGAAAAATGGCATTATTGTAGAACGACCACAGTACATGTTGATGCGTGTCGCAGTGGCTCTACACGGCAACGACCTCGAAATGGTGCGTCAAACCTATGCGTCGACCTCCAGTTTGGAATATACGCATGCGACTCCAACATTGTTTCATGCGGGATTGGCGAAACAACAACTGGCATCTTGTTTCTTGATGACAATGGTCGACGACTCAATCGAAGGAATTTTCGAAACATTGAAACGTTGTGCACTCATCTCAAAGGGTGCCGGTGGTATCGGTTTGTCCGTGTCTAATATTCGTGGGACGGGTTCCAGAATATTGGGTACTAATGGTGTTTCGAATGGGCTGACTCCGATGTTGCGTGTATTTAACGACACTGCCAGATATGTGGACCAGGGCGGTGGCAAGCGCAAAGGTTCTTTTGCCATTTTTTTAGAACCCCACCATCCGGACATTTTAGATTTTTTGGAATTGAAAAAAAACCACGGAGTGGATGCGGAAAAAGCTCGGGATTTGTTTTACGGGCTGTGGGTCTCTGATTTGTTTATGGAAAGGGTCAAAAACAACCAACCGTGGTCAGTCATTTGTCCCAAGCAATGTTCGGCTCTGCAAGATGCGGTGGGCGATGCCTACACCGAATTGTACACGACGTGCGAAAAACAAGGCAAAGTTGTCCAAACATTTGCGTCGGCGCGGGAAGTGTGGTTTGCCATACTCGACGCCCAAATTGAAACAGGAACTCCGTATATGATGTACAAGGACCACTGCAATCGCAAATCCAACCAGCAAAATTTGGGCACAATCCGAGGTTCTAATTTGTGTTGTGAGATTGTAGAGTATACGTCACCCGACGAAACAGCGGTGTGTACGCTGGCTTCCGTATCCCTGTCCGACTGTGTCAGTGACCACGGTTTTGATTTTGAACAGCTGGAAAGAGTTACGCGTCTGGTCACTGTCAATCTCAACAAAACCATCGATGTCAATTGGTACCCCATCGAACAAGCCAGATTATCTAACCTGAAGCACCGACCCATTGGCATCGGGGTACAAGGGTTGGCCGATGTGTTTCAACAGCTGGACATGCCGTACGACTCCGATAAAGCCAGACTGCTCAACAAACACATTTTTGAAACCATCTACTACGCTGCTCTGTCCGAATCTGTCGAGTTGGCCAAAAAATACGGAGCGTACGCTTCGTTCAAAGGTTCACCCTTTTCACAAGGGCGCACGCAAATCGAACTCTGGGGACAAACAACAACGGACGAGAGATACCCTTGGTCTTCACTGCGCCAGGATTTGGTACAGTACGGTGCCCGAAATTCGTTGCTCACGGCACCAATGCCAACCGCGTCCACTGCCCAAATCATGGGCAATACCGAATCGTTTGAGCCACGTACTTCAAACTTGTACACTCGGCGAGTACTGTCCGGTGAGTACATTATCATTAACAAATATTTGCAAGAAAAACTGAGTCGTTTGGGCATTTGGTCCGAAAAAATGGGTCGAATGTTGATTGAACATCGTGGGTCGGTTCAAAAGATTCCTGGCATCCCCGCCCACATCAAAAAAACTTTTCGCACCGTCTGGGAAATATCACAACGCTCCATCATTGACATGGCCGCGGACAGAGGCATTTACATTGACCAATCACAGTCTCTAAATTTACATATCGAAGAGGCATCTCGGGCGGTACTGACGTCGGTACATTTTCACACTTGGTCAAAGGGATTAAAAACAGGACAATATTATTTAAGAACACAACCCAAAACCAAGGCCATACAATTTACAGTTGCGACCAAGCGACAAAAACTTTTAGAGGATGAAGAAGAGGATTGTTTAATGTGTGGTGCTTAACGACATCGAGTATTTAATGTTGCAATCAAACAAAAGGATGACACGGTTTGTTGACCAGAGCATTCAAAAAATTACAGAGGAAATATACCAGACCGACTTTGCCCAAGACAATGTGGATTTAAACATACAAGAAATGGGCCAACTCAATTATACCATTGGCAAAAAATTGAGAATGACATTTGTGGATACTTTCCAAGATACAGATATAGAGGAGTGGCGGTCCATCGCAATTAAAAACGGTGCCACAGACACTTGCGTACGTGTCAACACTTCGACAGGTAATATCGATTTGAATATCGAGTATAAAGGTCGGGGAACGATGCTGAACAAGAAATGGATTCTTCAATTTCTGAGTCTGGCAACAGCGGCATGGTCTTGGTATCAACTTCATCTCACGACCCCCGCCAAATACCCTCTGCCAATCTGGTGAAAGTCTCTGGACCGGTCGCGTTGAAGCCATCAGAGGCGGCGTTTGTGGAAAAAACACTGCATTACATTTCAGGGATTCGCGGCGCGGTGCAAACCAATTTGACTTTGTCAACCAATACAAAATACCCTTCTCGTTACATTGTACTGCTGCAAGGCCTGCCCGCAATAGTACTGAGCGATTTTACCACAATTCGAAACACCAACGAACGAATTCGACACATATTGGTCAATATGGTAGAAGCAAGTATTCGTGTAGATGTATGGCGCGAAAATGCAGAAAAAAAAAACAGACCTAGAAAGAGAAACCGTCAAAATTCGCGGCGGATAGCCTGCGATTTGACCAATGTGGAAAACAGAGATAAAAAATGCCTGGTAACTTTATTGCAACATTTAAACAACATGCCAAATGTAGAATGTCAGTTCGCAGCAATTGTCGATACTTCGAATCCAGAATATTACAGCATCAATGTCCACATCATGGATTCGATTTGTATCAAAGAAATAGAAACAATCATGCACAACTGTCGTTCTTTTTGTGTCGGAATCGAATTTGACTTTCCACACAAAGTAGTGAGAGTCAAGTGTTTGCGATTGGCAGCTCCCTTACGGAGACGTAGATTAACCTTAAAAAAATAACATTATTTCTCTACAGGATAATTGTCTACATGCCATCCCAACACATCTATTTCTGTCATCAGCTCTTCCTGTGAAGCACAGCTCTCACAATTGTCGGTCGACCACAATGTTGGTTTGATGCAACAGTTGACACAAATGGGAAGAGTCGTCTGGCTCGCATTAAACCAGGCGCGATACGCCATCAAGTGTGTCGGGATAGTAGGGTTCATTGTTACATTCAATACACTCCGGACAAAAAATAAATCTTATTCTGTATATTATTTAAATTCAAAATGTTGTATTAACAATTGTGGATAGCCATTATTGACTATTTTATAGTATACTCTTTGTATTTTCAGCTTGACTCGAAACGACCTGTTTAACACTTGCATTATTGGCACTGTCTTGCCACCACTGACAGGAAGTGTATATTCTGGTTTCCACTTGGTAGAAGCCGATAAATTGGTGACCACTTTTAAAGAGTGGTTGCGTTGGGCCATGGAGCGTATCCACAATACAAAACGTCCGTGATATTCGTTGTAACGAGTGTCAAACAACACCGACACTCCCCTTGGGGTGCATTTGAGTTGTTGATGACTGCACCAAGGGGACCAACATTCCGTTTCAATGCCGCATGGCAAACACAACCGTTTACCAAGATAACAATATTTTTTGAGAAAAGACCATTTTTTTTGGGTCATTTTCTGAACGAGTTTCGAAGGTCCGCGCGTGTGCAAATACATTTGAACCAAATTTTCCCAGGATTGGTGCACTTTCACGGCGGTGTACAATCTACCACGTTCTCGAATATCCAGAAAAGTTGCAACAACGGTCCAACAATCGTTCATGCTCACAATAGACAACACACTAATATATACCGTTTTTGTTACACTTGAACCAGCTCAAGTATCGAGTCAACTCGATAATGACGACGCGTGTGAAGAGCGCAATAGTTGGACAATATATGGCTCTGCAATACCGGTTCCAATTCGATGCAAGACATTTTTTGATGACTGCAGGTCACGTCGGAACACCTACCTCGTCTATAGGGATGTAACTTGATTCGAGAGAAGCACCACTGAAATCTTTTTTGCCGCGAAATTTTCAATATTGGCCGAAATACAGTCGTCGAATAGACCAAATACTCGGGGTAAGTCAAGTAACCACACAGAGTGTACAAAATATCAGTCGGCAACATTGCTACGGAAAACAGACACCCTTAAATACATCAAATGAAAAAACGGTCATAGACAGTTCTCCCATTCCATTGACTTTCAAGGACAAATGTCCAGAAAATTCCTTGCAACAAAAAATCAAACCAGTTGTCCATCAATGCCGTACTTAAAATCACCAAACTGTAGCCGTAAAACCAGTGGTGAGGATGGTAATCACAAGCATCTGTCTTGCACACTACATAAGAACCCACATTCAATCCAACATTCAATATGAACAGTCGGACAAACATCAGTTTATTTTGATAGGTCGGTCGGCAACAGGCTTGTGTACAACGAAAATTGAACAGTTTGACGAGCCAGTAGAAAACAACAACTCCAATTACCGAAAACACGCAAACATAAACATTGTACTGGCCGGTAGTCAGGTCGGAATTGAGCGAGTGCTGGAACAGAGGCATTGTACGCAGAGTGCCATAAACAACAGTGGTGGAAATTGTTCCAAACACAAACATCAAATACCTTCCAAGACCCTTCCAGAATTCCGCAGATGTTTTATGCAGACAAGTCAGTCTTTCAAAATTATGCCAACTACATACAATTGGCACAAACGACAAAAAACCAACGGTACAAAGGTTTCCAAACATGTCCACAGAAGTTATTTGGTCTTGATGTATCTCCAGGACTATGTAAATATGATACCCACTGAAAAAAAGAACACAAATTGTCGTAACATACAATAACATTCCCAAGCAAGATTGCCCACTGGCATTTTGTTTGCATTGAGTACACACGTCCAGGGCAACAGAAGGACAAACATCGTTGTTTTCTTTCTCAATCAAATTTTCCATCATTTGTTGATTTGTCGGCATCAGTTCAAAATTGAGAGACATGGCACTACAGAAAATTACCAATCATTTATACCATCTTTGGCGACTTTTGTATATATAAAGGACTATTTTCATCAACTCTTTAGTATCCCATTGTTTTTCTACCGATACACCGCTGATTGATATTGACTACATCGAAGATGTTAGTCGGTAATCAGTATATAAAGAAAGAGTATTTGGGTAAACATGCTTGTGGAGAAGAATCCGCGAAACTGTAAAACAATGTCTAAACTTTTAAGGGAGTGTCCCTCTGAAACTTCCCACACGTGCCTCGTTTATCGTCGTTTATTGAACAAATGTACGCTCCGTCCAGGAGCCGGCGACCGCCAGACTGGGCGACTTCGTCAGCAGTCTCCAACCCCGTCGCGTCCCCTCTTGAGTCGACCAATACATCAAACAACAACCATTTGTCCATGGGCAACCACACCAATTGTTCCATACTATAGCATACCCGTGAAAGACAATGACTGACTATATTCTTTACATTTCTGCTGTAAAATTTTTATAATTTTGAATGATATCTTTATCAGATATGTTTGTTCTCATCTGTTGCCTTCTGTCGTTGTCATATTCCAAAAATTCTTGCTCTGATTTTGTTCTTCTTTTATTTTTATTTTCACGCGTGTCCTTATAACCTGGATAATTTCTTTGAAAACGTTTTTCTTCATTTTCGATATACAATTCTTTACTGTGATGTGTAATACACGCATGTATTTTTGACGACATACAGCCCATTTTCAAATGGGCTAAAGACGGTATTTTATAGGTGTATAAACATGTTTCAGGGCTATTCTAAATAATACATTTTTCTTCATCTGTCCTTGCCATCGTCCCTGACAATCTATTTTTATACAGTATATATATATGTGTGTTAACAAAAGACATGTCGTACGAAGATACACCTCACATCAGCTCTCATCCCACTTCCGAGTTGCAGCCGCACTGTTGGTCGTAAAGGGTTTTGTAGGCCTCACAGTCGGCACTTTTTTCACCGCAAGCCCCGGAGCAGCTGGCACCGTTGTAAGTGGTCTTCAAACCTTCACAGCCACAGCTGCCATCGTCATCGGTGGCGGCCGGGTTATAGTTAAAGTTGTCAGTGATATTGCAGCCTAATACGACTAACCCTTCACAACCGTTGGTGACCGCCCCTGTATCCCAGGTGGACACGTCCTGATTGAAGGCGGATGCGCCTTTAAACATGCTATACATACCTCTCACCGCCGTCGTATTCCAGTTGGACAAATCCTGATTGAACGCTTTTGCGCCAGAAAACACGCCGCCCATATCTGTCACCGCAGACACGTCCCAGTTGGACAAATCCTGATTGAAGGCGGATCCAGAAAACATGTATGACATACTTGTCACCGCCCTCGTATTCCAGTTGGACAAATCCTGATTGAAGGCGGATGCGCCATTAAACACGCTTGACATATCTGTCACCGCAGACACGTCCCAATCCCCCATCACACCATAGGGGTTTCCCGTCGCATCGTTTGAAGCCGCAATGCAGAAGACTGATTGAGAATATAAACACGATTGTCCCAAACATTTACTACGCTGGTATTCCTAGGAATAACGTACAGTTTTTTTTATAAAAAGATGTATTGTAATTTTTCAATAGGACGGCGACAAAATGGACAAGGTTGACCTCGGCCAATCACTCGCGCGGCACATGTACGACATAACATATGGCCACAAGGTATCAACACCGTATCTTTATTTCTTGCATAACAAATGCATTCCATATCAACCGGTTTCAAATCTGCAACCGGGTCGGAAACCGATGAAATGTTGATTTGTTGACGAATATTTCTGAAAACGCCTGTACTGTTGTTCGTTTGTACCATGTTTTCAGGGTTAATTTCATATTCCTGTCCGTTAATATTTACAGTGACATTATTCGGAGATTGTTGGTTGATTTGCAAGTTGGTAGAATCATCGTAGTCGTTCCATGTACCACCGTTATCCCACTGCCATTGAATGGTTACATCTACAATCACAGAACACCGAATTCTCCTACCAAAACCGGTCGACAAATTTTTTTGAACCATTGTAAATAAATTGATTTCGTAATTACTTGAACCGAAACTAAAGGTAACAACCATAGTACCATCCCGAATCGCATTGTCAATCATATCAGAAATGCGGGTGTCGTAATCAACCCATCGATGGTCGTCCCACCACTGCCAACTATTTTTGCCAGTCAGTGAAGCCATTGTCCTAACACCAACTCTCTATTAAATACCAACAAAAAATAGATTTGCACTTAACTTTGCGACATCCCGGTCAATGCGTTCGCAAAAATTATCCATCCTAAAAAGGTCTTTGACGTCAGCGAATTGATGGTGTAAGCCATCTCTATTTTTCGGTTGAACGCCGAGGAATTGGTCTTGGGCGAACAATACAATTGAAAGAACTGGATGAGCCCAAATCCACAGTACAAAATTGCAATCACTATTACAACAATGTACACAAAATCAGGAGGCTTGGTCTCAGATACTTCCAAAGTGTATAAAAACTGGCGACCAATAATGAACCAAACACCACCCAGCGACAGCCAACCCGTGAAATGGGCGGTCCACGCCATGTCTTTGCGGTCGTACCGCAGTTGTTCGGCTATCAGTCCTAGTAACATGGTGACCGCCGTCAAAAAAGCTACGCCGACAATCACTGAACGGTTCCAGATACCCAGAACCAAAGCAATGGCAATCTGCATCAGAGTGGCGGAAACACTGTATTCGACCATTCGTAACACATTTGTACCATAGCTGTCGACTTCTTTGATATAATTTTCGCGAATGCATCGAAACCCACAGCAAGGGATTGTCCATTCCGCCATTGACAATGCCTGAAAAACAAAAGACAAAAAATGAAAAGCAATCACCAACCACCACAAAGACAAGTGACTTGTAATATTTTCAATGCGATAAATGCAAAATTCGTCCGAAACCTGAATGGGAAAATTGCCATTCTCTGGCAAGTTGTCGGTACAGTTTCCACTATCAGAAATATTGTACCAAGGAGCCGCTGTTTCAGACAAGCTGTATTGATTGTCTTTGTTGTCGTCCACCGACCACAGTATCAAAGTTAATAAAGTATTGACCAAATGCATCAATGCTGCCGTCCAATTTACAGACCAAAAAGTTGGAGCGTCTTTACATGGACAACATCTTTGCAAACACGAAATGTCTTTTTTATAATTGCCCCAAGAAAAACTCATGTATTTTAGGAATAGTTTATTATATACTCTGATTTTGTTTGTCCTGACAAATGTCTCGAAATCGTGGTTTTACATCATTGAACGAATGCATAAACCCAATTTATTTCGATGTGTGGGGACATTTTGTGACTGTGAAAGAATGCATTCGTCATTGTTTTTTTATCATCAAACAAAAAGCATATCGACGAATATCCCAGCACGGCCATGTAAATTTAATTCTGCACGATTTCACTACTACCAGTCGAGAAACAGTTGGATATATACACCAACTGTGTATGGAGTTGGTGACGGCCGAAAAGGACATTGAAATCATTATAGGTACTGAAAAGTGGAACAAGAATGACATCGTCGTCAAATTTGTGCCGTTTTCGTTGCAACGGGGCAAGTATTGTATACCGGTGGGTTGGCAAGACAACGAAAAGGACTACTCTTGGCAACAAGTCATTGACAATCCCCAATACTATTCGAGTTCCTCCACCGATGTTAATGTCTGGCCACCGTTGGAGTATCAAAAATTAGCACACCTTGAAAAAATAAATCAAATGCAGCAGAAAATAAATCAAATGCAGCAGAAAATAAATCAAATACAGCAGACAATTGCAGCACACAATTAGCTGCTTGTCAAAAAAATAATTTTTTTGTGTTGCAGCATGACTGCTGTTTTGTAACATGCGTTGTACTGTTCGGTTGCGACAGGTTGATTCCACAAGTCGCCCTGATGTTCAAAAATACAAGTCTTATCTACTGTGTCGTTGTAGAAATCAGTCACGTTTTGATAGGTTTGTTGATTGAACAAGACATGTCCCTGTTTGTTAGCACGACCCCTTGCCATTTCTTGTCCAGCAATGTAGACTATAACAACGTCCGACATTTGACTGGAATTGGCTTTGGATGTTGCTCAACGCACATGTTTTCTACAAAAGAGAACAAAGACAAACATCATTTGGTCATATGTGCAAAGCCTATGGGCAATGGGATAGGTACAAAAATGGCTTGTCCTCATTGTTGGCACCGTACCTGTCCATTGACAGGAGGCATTGGTACCTACTCTATCCAAACGTTAATCAATCATACAGGTGGTGTCTTGGATATAAATGGTATTTGTAGTACATGTAATTTTAATATAATTGAAATAAAAAATTGTTCGAATTGTACACCAACCCGGCCTTGTTTGCAACACTACGCCAGTGGCCACAACGGCAGTCTTTCCAACGACATGCCGGTAGAAATGCATAACTTGTACATGCGCAACTCACCGTACAATCAGAGTTGGTCACAGCGACCAGTGTCGATTGGTCGCTGGTACGCTTACCTGCCAACTACTTACGTTGAAGCCATTGACATTGCTCGACGATTCACGACAGACTACCCACCGGTCGCGGCGTTCAATTGTCTGGAACACCAGCTCAAATGTAGCGGCAACCAGTACCAAGATTTTTGGCAAGGGTTTACTCATATTTGCCAGACTCATTTCTCCTCCTCCGACAAAGTGTCAATAGCAATGGCTTCCTATCATTCGGCGTTGACGGTACGAAATTTAGAAATATACTGTACATAAGTGGTGGAAGATTTGATACCTTTACGTCAAAAACAACGATGACAACACCACCACCCGTGCCAAAATATTGGCATTTTGCAACAGTGCTCACGGACCATTCTAAAGACGTTCGCAAACATTTCACAGACATGTGCAACATTCTTCAGTTGGACATTTCTTACTCTGAACCATGGATATGGCATATATTAGTTGGTGAAGATTGTATTGAGTGCAATGTGTTTTACAAAGAGGAGCATTCGATAATTGATATAAATCTACTGCACGGTGACCGATGGAAGTACAAAGACACGCTCAAGCGTATACGAGCATGTTGGCAGAGGCTTATGGTGTCTCAAGAACATAGTCTTCTTGTGGACGATTTCCACAAGAAGAAATGCGAGGAGGGACGTGGGAAAAAACAGTTCAAACCTCGTTCTAAGGCGGACAATGCTAATTACAATGACAAGTACCTTGAACTGATGAAATACTGCATGGGTAGGTTGAAGGGCTTCTGTGACAACAAAAAGAAAAGACGTTGGATCAAAAGTATTGGTCAGGCAAGTACGATTGGAAACAAGAAATGAAAAACCTTTTGACTTTAACTTCACCCAAGTACCGTGTACTACTACTATTTAGTTATACACCTCTTGACTTGTCTTTTTGAACCATATATTAAAAAGAATACCTCTATCTTGTAATACATTGTACAACAGTTATATCTTGTAACAAAACAGAAGTATTTAGTTGTGTCTACGTCGGATTGTGTCTTACAAAACAATCACTACGACTTAATTGGAAATAAATTATGAATAGTTTACACATATATTATATGTTAATTTGGATGAGAATTAGAATAGAGCATTTTGATATTCAACAACTACGAGTATTCGAATTCAACCAAACTACAATACTTAAAGAGTGCGATACCAAAAAAATGTCCGATGTCAACGAAGAAAAAGTCATCAGTTTAGTGAAGCAACTTAAAGAAAGTCGACATTGGACAAACATGAACGACAATAGATGGCAGCAGGTCGCAACAGAAATTGGTCTCGGAGGCATTATCTTGACCGGGGAACAATGCAAAAAAATATACGGCAAGCGCAATAAGAAAAATAGCAAAAAAAAAGCAAAAAAACAAAGAGCCGTTCCTCCTGCTGAGACTGGTCTCACGGAAGGCACAATGGACGCCGATGTGGCTTCGTCGCAGCTGCTGCTCACTGTCGAACAAATCTCATTTCCACCGGCCTCGAATGGTTGGTGGCCCACAGGCGACAAAGTCAAAGCACTTCTCAAAGTAAAGGGCATTGACGTCAATGTACGCGACAAAAATGGCCGAACACCACTGTACCAGGCGTGTTTGAATAGAGACACTTGGATCGCCAGGTTGTTGTTGGCAGTACCTAACATCGACGTCAATCTAAGCTGTCCGTCCGACGGAACAACGCCGCTACATGTCGCGTGCAAAAGTGATTCGGGAATCGTGGAACAGTTACTCCGGAATGAACACATCCAAGTCAATCTCCTCGCCACTAAAGGGTTAACGGCACTGTACGTTGCGTGCGAGTACGGAGTAGACTCCAACGCCAAGCACTTGGTCAAAGCAGTGGGCATTGATGTCAATAAAACTCAAAGCGCAAATGGGTGGACACCACTGATGGTTGCGTGTAATCGGGGTCATGTAAATGCGCAGGGCCATTTGTCGTGCATCGAGACATTGCTCGGTGCGCCGGGCATTGATGTCAACAAAGCGAGGAATGACGGAGCAACCGCGTTGTACGTCGCGTGTCGTCGTCAACACTTGGAGGCCGTCAATTTATTGCTCCGCGCACAGGGCATCGACATCAACAAAGCAAAGAAAAACGGGGAGACACCACTGTTCATGGCGTGTTTGAAGAAGAATTGGGACATCGTCGTTTTATTGTTAAAGAATGACTCTATTCAAATGGATGAAGCTGCGTGGAAAATAATCATCAATGTCATGGTATATCCAGTGACACGCCAGGACGAGATATCAAAAATCATTGAAAACAAATTGGACGTTGATATCAACAATTTAAAACTGTTGCTGGCTCACGGAGAATACAACTCTTCCTTTTTCTATAAAGCATGCAACCAGAATCTGCCGAAAATAGTCACCGTGCTCTCAGCCAGAGACGATTGCGATGTCAATCAAAGATTCGTCAACGCCACCGGCACTACTCCACTGACCGAAGCAATTCCTTCCTTGGAGCTCGTTCGCATTCTGCTAAAATGCAAAGGCATTGACGTCAATAAACAAGATGGGATTGGGTACACGCCGTTAATCCAAGCCTGTCTGGCGAACTCCGTTGACGTCCTATTAGAGCTGCTACAAAACAAAGGCGTTCGCATTAACTCGAAATCGGCTGACGGATCCACAGCACTGCACTACGCGTGCGGTGATAATCGTGTTTCGTCGGAAATTATCTCAATTCTGTTGGAACGACCAGAGATCAAAGTCAACGAACTGACAAATGGCTCTGGACAAACGCCATTAATACAAGCGATTGCATCAGGTCGGCTCGATAAAGTCAAGCTACTTATGGAAAGGCGCGATATCGACATGTCTAAAACAAGGGGTGACAGCACAGGAAATTTGGAAACGCCACTGTTTTGGGCCTTTGAACATTTCGATGATAATATTCCAAATTACCATTTTTTCGACGTTTTGAAGTTTATGCTGGGAAAAACGCAACAATATCCAAGATTTTTGTCAGATTTGCCGTACTTGTTGAGCAAATCCATCCCTGAGTATTTAAGACACGGTCATTTTGAACACGGTTCGAACTACGGTATTATTGTCAAGAGCGTCCTCCACTATCCCATTGACCTGAATTACTATTGGAATCAAGAAACACCGTTAACGACTGTGTGTAGAAATGTACACGACGATGATTTCTTAAAATATGGCACGGAGCTCGTTGCCCTCTTGCTTTCAAATCCTAATGTCGACATCAACAAAAAAACTCTGGGAGACCCGGAGTCTGCGTTACACATAGCTTGCCGACGCGGCCTGTTGCCAATTGTCGAAATGCTGGTGGCTCGACAAGATGTGAAAGTCAATGACTCCAATGTCTGGGGAGCAACCGCGT